>PVBE011311622.1_pt1 | contig 47658 bp, 55 predicted proteins | sample 1631181 | NCBI WGS metagenome assembly PVBE01 (sample SAMN08397723, study PRJNA350692) | Marine metagenome, whole genome shotgun sequencing project. | isolation source: water | place: Pacific Ocean | collected 2012-04
ATCGGCACCACCAGCCCTGTCAGCGCATTAGAGATCGCCTCCGACGAAGACTTGACGGACTTCACCAGCACCGCCCGTGGTGCGTTGACGATCTCAAACACGGACTACAACTCTGGCGACTACCAGTCAATCGACTTCCGATATAACACATCGACAAACCCGAATGCCCGTGTTGCGGCGAAGCATACGGGTAGTGGTTCATACCTGTCGTTCGGAACTTCCAACAACTATGTCTCGGGGGTTACGAACGAGGCGATGGTGATCGACTATCTGGGCAATGTCGGTATCGGCACCCCTGGCCCGACGTACCGTTTCCAAGTTGCTCACCCCGGCACTTCCGCTCAGGGCTACTTTGAGGGCGGCTGGGACGACAACCTAAACAGCAACAGCCGGTTGATTTTCACCGATGGCAACTTCGGGATCGGTGCAGGACAGATTGGTAGTGGTACCAGCGAAGATCATCTGGTGCTGTATGCATACAACGGGGCTGGCAGGGGCGTTTCGATCAAGGGTACATCAGCCGGTAGCAGCACGACGTTCCAGTCGATGGACAAATGGGCGACGTTCACTCACCACACTTGGGGGCCACGCCTAACCTTGTATGGATCAGGTACGACTGAGGGTGGTGAGTTGGCGCTCGCTGGTGGTTCGTCATACGGCGACGATTTGTATATAGATAGACACGACAATACTCTGCGGATGATCTACGACGGGTCATCGGTGTTTCAGATTGCGTCCAACGGTGACGTTACGAACGTGAATGACTCCTATGGTGTGCTTTCGGATGAGCGCCTCAAGACCGACATCGCTCCTGCCCGCAACTACCTTGCCGACCTGCTGAACCTAGAGGTTGTCAATTTCGTCAAGGACAAGCAGTTCGTGCCGACGAGGATTCCTGTTCTGGATGACGATGGCAACCCGACCTACAGACCGGTGCCTGTTTTGGATGACGAGGGCAACATGACTTATGACGCCGACGGTGTGCCGATTACCACGAATGGTGACGCTATCTCCGACCCGTCGCCAACAGAAGGTGCCTTTGAGGCGCTTGACGAACCGGGCATCAAACAACTCGGGCTGATCGCCCAACAGGTCGAAGCACACATACCCGGTCTCGTCTCAACGGATGAATATGGCGTGAAGGCTCTCAAGTCTTCGATACTGGTGCCGATGCTGCTACAGGCTGTCCAGATCCTTACCGCTCGGGTTACTGAACTGGAGTCTGCGTGAGCGACGACGGCCCCTCCTCCTGGCGAGACGACGACTAGATGGGCATCGGGCTCCAGTACCGGTCGGCCGTCCAGTGGCGGGACACGGCACCCCCGTACACCTATCGGGGCCTCGTCGACCTGGTCCTTACCGACACTGCTGCCGGCGCCGACACGCAGGTCCTGGTGGCTGCCATTTCGACATCGGACACGGGGGTGGGGGCCGGCACGGCCGCCACGGCCGCCGTGTCCCTCATGGTCGATGCCGGTACCGGTGCCGACACTGAGGTCCTCTCAGCGGCCCTCACGGCCGTCGAGACGGCCGCCGGGGTGGACGCCAGTACTCCGGTGCTGGTTGTCCTGTCTGCCGCTGACACGACCTCTACGGTGGAGGCGCATACGTCGGCCGTCACGTTGCCGCTCGAGACCGACACCATTGCCGGCGCCGACACGGAGGGCCTGGCGGTCATATGGGTGCAGACCGACACGGGCCTCGGGTCAGACGCCGAGACACCGGTCGTGGCGGTCCTCGTGGGGGCCGACTCGATCAGCGGCGCTGACCTGGCGGCCCTCGCCGCCGCCGCCACGGCCACCGACACGGGTTCAGGGGCCGACACTGCCACACCGGTTGTGGCAGCCGTCGTGTCGTCCGACGTGCTGGCTGCCCTGGAACAGGTCGGCGACCGGGTGTTCGGAGCCCTGGACGACATCGAGGTGTCGATCAACCTGATGGGCCCATACGGTGCCGGCCACGACCCGTTGTCCCACAAGATCGACCTTCGTTACCGGCAAGCTCCGAGGCTACGCCGGTGACTACGGATGACGGGTAGGGGTTGAGATGGCTTCCACAACGACTGTCACCCTAGGTGGGTTGATCGACGACACCCTCGAGGTGCTCTACCGTTCGACAGAACACCCATTCCAGTTGACGGTAGGGTCCGACGCCCTCGCTGATGGCACAGACACAACGCTCACGGTCTCCGATGCTGCACGCCTCAAGGGCACAGACATCATCGAGCTGGCAGATGAGATGGTCCTGGTCACCGCTAAGTCGTCGGACGCAACACCTGTGTTGACGGTAGCCAGGGGCTACGCCGGGACAACGGCAGCGAGCAGTGGTCACCCGACCGGCACTGTGGCACTAATAAACCCGCCGTGGCCCCGCTCTTCGATGAGTACCTATGTGCAGCGGTGCTTCAAGTCGCTGATGAACAGTCAGCTCCCGTCGGTCACTTCGGCCGTGAAGAACCGTGCAACCGGGTTGCAGTATGTGGAGATGCCGGCCGACACGATGCGTGTCCTGTCGCTGCGGCACATGATCACGACCACGGGCCGGATCGCCGACATCGGCGGTTGGCAATTCGAGCAGGACCTCCCCTCGACGGTCGTGTCTACCGGCAAGGCGTTACGGGTCACGTCGTCGATCGTCGATGCCGACGACCTGATCGTCACCTATCAGACGCCGTACACGTTCACCGGGTCCGGTGAGGCGGCGACCGTGTCGGTGCCGCTCGGGACCGAAGACATTCCGGTCCTGTGGGCTGCCGCCTATGCGGTGACCCGACGGGAGGTCTCCAGGGTCGACGTGGCAAAGATCGAAGAATGGAACCAGACGGTTGCCATGCAGCAGGGCGTCAATTTGCGGTGGGCCCGGGAGCTGTGGGGCGAGGTGTATCGCCGTGTCGACGAGGCCAAGTCGATGTTGGCGTTGCCGAAGCACCGTCCGTTCCGCAAGATGCCGCATCTCGTGAGGTAGGACAATGGCACGTCGATGGATCAACTTCGTTGAAGGAACGCTCGCTTCGGGGCTGGCTGCGGGAGCGACGACGCTGTCGTACACGAAAGCAACGTCGTCGGCGACGCCAGTCGCCTCGTCCGGCGACCCGCTGTACCTGGTCATCGACCCGGAAGCTGCGGAGCATCCACCGGAAATCGTGAAGTGCACCGGTGTGTCCGGGTCGGGGCCGTACACGTTGACGATCGTGAGGAACCAGGAGTCGTCGGGGGACCAGACGTGGGACCTGGGCCGGAAGGTCGTTGCGGCCGTGTCGGCGGCGGCCATGACAGAGACGGTGACCCTGGGCGACGTACAGACGGTCACCGGAGCGAAGACGTTTGCGGGCGTCACGGTTACTGGCGTTATCGATGGGCCAGACGACAATTTCTACATCCAAAACGGTACTGATGAAGGGCTTCTGATTCAGGGGACCTCCAGCTCAGTGTTCTTCAAGACGAATGGGTTATGGCGTGCCTCCTTCAACGGAGATGGACACTTCACGCCGTACGTCGATAATGTTTACGATTTAGGTGCAGGCTTCCGGTGGAGGACGGTCTATGCAACCGACGGCAACTTCAGTGGCAACATTGCTGTCACGGGGACAGTCGACGGCGTAGACATAGCCACCAGGGACGGGGTCCTAAGCTCGACCACCACTACGGCTGGCGCTGCACTGCCTAAGGCTGGTGGGGCTATGACTGGTGCCATTACTACCAACAGCACCTTTGAAGGCGTTGATATTGCGGTAAGAGATGCGGTCCTGACCGCTACTACTGCTACGGCTAACGCTGCCTTGCCGACGACTGGAGGCACCGTCACCGGGGCCACCACCATCACGCTGTCGGGGGGAGCGTCAGGCAAGGTGTTGACCATCGGCAACGATGCGTCCCTGTGGGACATCGGTTCCACGGGCCGGATCGGGGTACAGGACTCGGTAGGGTCGGTCAACGGCGGCATCCAGTTGGGTTCCGGTGGCGGGCAGATATATGGCGATGCGACGCCGAGTCGAAGGATGGTTCTGTATACGGAGAGACTTCAGGTCACGAACTATGCGGGTACCGAGAACCAGATCCAGGCCGACGCCGGTGGTGCCGTGACGCTGTACCACGACGACACGGCCAGGGTCGCTACGTCGAGCACGGGCGCCACGGTTACTGGCGACTTGACCGTCACCGACGACATCTTCCTCACAACGAACGTCGGCCTGGTCAGTTGGAACACTGGCACCGAACGGTGGTACAACTATGCGTCTGGTACCCAGTTCTGGTTCATGGCAAGTGTCGATAGCGGCTCGTCGTATGAGTCCCACTTCCGCATGTACCGTTCCCCATCAAATGTCTTGCTCAACAAGGCTGACTTTCGGGCAAACGTCGAACCCGTCGACGACGACACATTCGATCTCGGATCATCGGCAAAGCAATGGGATGACGTTTGGTCAACCAACCCGTCGATGTCGTCGGACGCTACGCACAAAACCGATGTAGCAGATTCGGCACTGGGTCTTGACTTCATCAACGATTTGCGTCCCGTTTCGTTCAAGTGGATTTCGACAAAGGGACGGGCTGGTGTCCGCACCCATCACGGGTTCCTCGCACAGGAAGTAGCGGCGACTCTTGGGTCTGCCGCTTCAGACACAGCCATTTGGGTCAACGGTGAATACCTCGACGAAGACGGTGCGACACAGCAGGGTTCGCAGGCGTTGCGTTACCATCAGTTCACCGCCCCGCTGGTGAAGGCTGTGCAGGAGCTAACCGCACGAGTTGTGGCCCTTGAGGCAGCATGAACTCGACGTGCCTGGGCCGTGCCGCTGTAGGCACCACCGGGGTAGCCGGTAGGCCACTGCACGACACGCCGGCCCTGGCGTCGATCGCCGGCACCACGTCGGCGAACACGTCGGCGAACTCGACGGTGTCGTGGACGTACACCCAGGCCCAGGGCGACGCCCAGTCCTGGTATCGGGTCAGGGGCCAGAACACTGGCGGCTCGGCGACGTACTACGACACGGGATGGTTGACCGGGACAGCCTCGTCGGTCGTTGTCGACATGGACGAGGAACACGTCCCTGCCACAACCACGATCCGGTGGGTGGTCGATGTCCGGGGCGACGAGTGGGTCGATGCGGCTACTCCCCGCTTTGAAACGCAGTCGACGGGCGACACGGTGTACGCCTGGGGTGCCCCGGCGTGCGTCATTTCGACAGTCGAGGGGATAGCCGTTACGAGTGCCAGTGTCGCCCTTGCCGCCGCCACCGACGTGACGTTGGTGTGGACGTTCACCGATGCGGGGAAGACACAGTCGGCGTTCCAGGCCCGGATTCGGGAACCAGCTACCGACATCGAGTTGTGGACCTCGGGGTGGGTGGCTTCTGCGGCCACGACCTATGACCTGCCGTTCACGTTCACTGACGGGTTGTCTTACGAGATCACGCTTCAGCTCAAGAACAACTACGGGATGCGGTCGAGCTGATGGCGCACGAAGCCGAAGACGTTGTCACCGTTGATGTCGACCTGGCCGACGTATACGACTATCCGGTCGAGCCGTCGGTCGGGACCCTGTATCAGATCGGCCTCAACGGGGTCGGCTACATGCTGGCCGACAACCCTGCCGGCGAGCATCGGTACCTGAAGCAGACGTTGCCGTTGGACCCGACCCGGCTCGCCACGTCGGACACGCCGTTCTCCGAAGCGATCGAACGGTACTCGTTTGCGTCGTCGGACTCGTGGGACGCCGGGTCCGGCCAGAGGTACCTGCATCGGGGAGACTCGACGGCAGCCGCCTACTATTCGTCGTCGGGCCTCGACCCGTTCACGAAGCCGGGACGCATCTCGCTCTTGAACGCCACGATCCTCGAGGAGGCCGAAACTTACGCTGCCGCAAAGCTCGTCGTGGTCGGGACGAGCCTGTACTACCTGTCGGCTGCCGCCGAACTTTCGTATATCACGACACCGGGCGGGTCGCCCTCGACGGTCGCCGTGTCCGGGGCCGGCACGATCACGGACCTGGCAACGGACGGGCAACGCTGGTATGCGTGCGACGGTTCAAACATCTACAGGGGCACCACGTCGTCGGCGTCATTTGGGTCGTCGATAACGGCCCACGAGGTCGAGTGGGCCGGTGGCCGCATCTGTGCCGCCGTAGCGTCGGCGGGGTCGACACCGAACAGGTTCACCACCCTGAACGACTCGGGTGCGGAGGAACGCTCCGGGGGACACCTGACGTTGCCGGCCGGCACGACGATCACCCTCGGGGGCTCGACGGCAGGGCATGTGTACTTCGGTGCCTACGCCGGCAACTCCGGGTCGGTGTACGCCTGGCCTCTCGGCCTGGACGTGAACGGTGAACTCCATTACCCGTTCGAAGCTCTCGAGCTCCCGAAGGGCCTCGTGCCCACCTCGGTGGCAGTCGGCGGAGGGTATGTGTGGGTCCGGGCGCATCGCCCGGAAGGCACCAGCAAGGGCCAGGCTGTCATCCTCCAGTGTGCCGTGTCCGAATCGGGGGCCCTGATTGCCTCGACGGCCGTCGAGATCGTGCCGGCCGGCGGGTCGGTCGACCATGCCGTCGGCGGCTTCGCCGCCCACGGCGACCTGGCCCTGTTCGGGTGGAAGACGATCGGCACCAACGCCGGCGTGGGGGCCGTCTCGCTCATCACCGGCGGCTGGGCCAAATATTGGGAAGCCGGCGCCGACGGCGACGTACCGTCGATCGACATCTGGCAGGGGCTGCCGGTGTGGATCGTCAAAGGCTCGGGGGTCTGGCGGGTCAACACGGCCGCTTATGCGACGGCCGGCGAGTTCGTAGCATCCACAGCCGACGGGGGTTCAGGCTTGGACAAGATATGGGACACGATAACGGTCGTTGCCGACCCGTTAGGGGCCGGCGAATCGGTCACGGTCACCGTGTCGACGAACGACGGAGGGTCGTTCACCGCCCCGACAGGCAACGTCATGTCGACGGCCGGCACCACGACGCATACGACAACGGTCGGCAAGAAGGCCAAGGCGATGGCAGTCAAGGCGGCCCTCGCCGGCAACGGCACTTCCGACTGTGCGATGAGTTTCCTGTCGGCCCGGTACCACCCGTTGGGCCTGGCGGACACCCTGGTTCAGGTCCCGATCGACTGCGGCGACAACCTCACAGCCTTGACGGGGGCTCCGCTGCCCGACAACGGGCCCGGCAACGGGGCCGCACGGGCCAGGACGTTGCAGTCCCTGGTGCAGTCCAGGGTCAAGTTCCAGGACGTGGACTACCACTACACGACAACGTCAGAAATCTATGAAGTCGAGTCGTGCGACATCTCTGCGACACTGATCCACGACCCGACCCAGGGCAGCCAGGCGATACGGATGGTGGCAACCCTGACCATGAGGAAGATCGGTTCATAAATGGACACCATCGGCGTTGCCGTGATCACCCAGTTGGGGCTGATCGTAGCGGTGCTGGTGTCGTCACTGTTCGGGTGGCTTAGTGCAAGGAAGGCGGAGCAACACGTCCGCCCCAACGGCAACGGAACTATCGTCGAAATTGTTGAACGCAACAACCGAGTCCTCCAGGACCTCCTGGTGAAGACGATCCACCTCGACGACCGTATCGACCGAATCGAAAACGAAATGGGGAAACAGCAATGACCATTCATGTGAAAGCCAAGCAGATCCAGTGGGTTTCGGTGGCGGAGAAAGCGGTAGCCACGGCAATCCAGTCCGGGCTGGCCGTGGTAGTCGTGGCCGACGTGGCCTCGGCCAAAGCCGCCCTCGTCGCTGCTGTCGCAGCCGGCCTGGCGGTGCTCAAGAACGCCGTGAAGGACTGGGTATCAGCCCTCGAGAAGTCGTAATGAAGACGTGCCCGCATTGCAGCCTCGACGGTGACGGCGGCATCTGGTGCCCCAACTGTAAGAGGGCATACGACCTGGATGAGGCCCGCTCGACGCTGTCGTCGATCAAGCTGCATTCGTTCACGGGCGGAGCTTCTCTGAATCCCAAGGTCGAACAGTTCTGGCAGACTGGTGATCCCGAGGTGTTCGCCACACCGGGGACAGGGTGAAGACAGACCTCGGGGCCACTTCCAAACTGATCGCTGCCCTGACCGGGCTGCTGATTGCAGTGGCCTCGATCCTGACGGCCCTGCAACTGGGAGGTGAACCTGCCCCTGCCGTCATCATCATCAGGGGGTCGACGATCCCCGGCGAGGTCGACGGACTCACCGACTCCGAACGTGACCGGGAATGGCTACTCGATGATCAGAAGTCGATACCGGCCAGCCTGGACGCCACGACAGCGGCGTCCTGACGCTTCTCAAGGTACGCCTGCGTCATAGCGATCGTCGAATGCCGCAACGCCCGGGACACCTGGGCGATGTCGACCCGTTCGGCAAGTAGCCCAGCGAACGTGCGCCGCATGTCGTGCGGAGCGAACACCACGCCAGACAGCTTCGAGTAATAGCGAATCCGCTTCTGGATCGAGTTGACGCTGAGGCCCGGGTTGTCCCACTGGCCGAAGACGATCCGGTCGTCTGACCCGATGACCCGGGTGTTGCGGTTGACGATCCCGACGAGGACCCCGCCCTCGGGGGACGGGGGGCGACCCAGTGCCCCGGCTGCCTCGGAGTGCCAGTCGACGAGGGCAAGCCAGGTGTTGGCCGACAGGGCGACGGTGGCGAGCTTGCGGCCCTTGCCGACGACGGTGATCTCCTTGCGGTCGAGGTCGACCTGGGACCAGGTCAGGCCCGACAACTCGGCGGCACGCAGACCGGTCGTGAACCCGAGGCGCAGCAGGATGTCGTCTCGCCGGCCGGGGAGGGTCGACGTGTCGACCTTGCCCAGGACCCGGGAGACCTCGTCTGCGGTGAGCCAGTGGTGCTCGACGACCGGCTGGGTGCCGGGCCGAACCGACCGCTTCAGGTGGGTCGACGGGTCGGCGCTGATCCAGCCCTTCCAGTGGCAGTACGAGAAGAACCCCGTGACGGCGGTCCGACGGATGCGGATCGTGTTGTCGGCCACGGCGGTCCCGTCGAGCTTCGGGCGGTGACAGAACCCGACGAGGTCGGCCTCCGTCCAGGCTCCGAGCAGGCGGGGGCCGTCCTGGGCCATCGCAACGAGTTGGTTGCGGTACGTCCGACGGGCCTGGTCGGTCTTGAGACCGGACGCCGGATCATCGATGTAGTGGGCGGTTGCTTCATGCAGGGTTTTCACGAGGCCCAAGCTACCAGAGTCTGAACAGTTACCGCAACCCAATCGCCCTCAGGGGGGAATCTAGTCGTCTTCGAGGGGGTCGTACTCGAACTCATACCCCACCCGGTTGCCGACGTAGTACGCCTTGTCCAGGGCGGAATGGCGGACCATCGGGAGGAGGTCACCGTGGAACGTCGAGTGCACGACCTGAGGTCCGCAGAGACAGGTGATGGCAACGTCGCAGACGTGGGAGAACCCCTCGTCGGGGACCTGGTGCACCGAGTCCACGTCGCCGTTGTCGTCGATGGTCATAAAGCTGTGGTAGCCGAGCACCGGGCCGGCCGCCTTGAGCGTGAAGCCGTTCACAGGATCGTGTACAGGTCGGTGCGGCGGCCGTCGTTGCGGGCACGGCCCCGGAACAGGGCATCGACCTCGGTGTTGCCGAGGACATCATGCGACGAGGAGACCAGGCCGAGGACCACCTTGCGGTGATAGAAGCTGTCGTGGGGGAACCCGTCGATCTGTCCAGCCGTGTGATGGTAAGCGCACTGGAGCTTGCCGGCCACCTCTTGGCTACATCTCCCCCACTCAGTCAGCGTCTCACAAGTCTTCCTGTCTGAGTTTGGCAATAGCCCGTCTCCATATCTTGTGAACGTATGAGCGTGACACGCCGAGCATGGCGGCCGTTTCGACCTTCGTCATCCTGCCCCAAATGAGACACTCGACAACCGCCCGGTCCATCTCGGGGAGGGCCTCGACGAGGTCGGCTATCTGCTCTGCAAGGGGATGCGGCTCAAGCTCGACCGCTACGAAACGGTCGAGGAGCGCAGGGTCTAGCGGTATCTCACGGGCCAACTTGGATGATCCTCCGAAGAGCTGCCCCAAGGTCGTCGACTGTGCCGTCGTTGACCACTATGTGGTCGAACGGCCAGTCGTCGAGGGCGCTCTCGGAGGGATCAACTACTACCGGCACTGAGGGCCGGTCAACACGAACCAGGACACCGCCAAGGTTGGCGATCGCCTGGGCTTCATTCGGGTAACGCATGTCTGTGACAGCTACGTCGATGCCGTTGTCGAGCCAGACTTCGACATCGGCGAGCACGGGCCGCAGCCACACGTCGGGGTCCACGTCCCGGACGGCTCGACCGAGACGCATCAACAGCAGCCTGATCTCCGAGAACGTGGTCTTGGCGGTCTCGAAACCAAGGTCGGCCACGATGGTGGCGAGTCGGGCGCCGGCGACAGCGATGTAGGGATCGATCTCGAGGGCGACACGGCGGACGTTGTCGGCGAACGACACGATCTCCAGGCCGGCTTCACGGGCGGCAGTGTCCTTGCCGACCTGGGCCCGGTGCCCGATGCCGACGAAGCTTCCTCGGGCGCTCATACCTGGGCGACGGCCAGGCCGCCGAGACACTCAGACCGCAGCCAGCTACGGTCATCGAGGAGGGCGTTGGCCGTCTCGACGATGTCGGCTTCGGTTGGGATGCGGAGCAGCGGGGCGAGGTTGAGTATCCACTTGCCCTTGTGGGCACGGTCGACCCGTTTCCGGTCGATGCAGATCAGGTCCCATATCGGGATGAGGTACAGGCGGGGCATGTCGTCGAGGCCGACGTTGTCTCGGATCAGGAAGAAGGCCCGAGGGTACTTCTCGCAAGCTCGGCGGATCGTGAGTTCGTCGGATATGAACAGGTCACGTTCGGGGACATCGTCGAGGAGGTGCCACCGTGGCGTGTAGTGCTGGTTCTTTTCTTTGATCTCGACGTAGAAGTCGTGGCCCGGGACGTAGATGTCGAGGTCGGTGGGGGAATCGAACCGGCAGATGACCGGTACGCCGAGGGCGGAAGCGACGTGTTCTTCGTAGGCCCGGGCTGTCGCCAGGTCGTGGCGCTGCTGGCCGATCGTCCGCCGATACGCCACGTCTACGGGGGGTCTTCTGCGTGTTCCCACGCATCGAGGAGCTCGAGACCGAACTGGAAGTCGACGATCATCAGGGCCGGCGGTGCGCCGGCCTCCCTGCGATCACCGGGGGCCGCCACCAGCGCCCACCGGGTACACCCCCCGGTGATCTTTCGGAGCTTCGCCACCCAGCCGTGGATGTCCCAACGCTTGCGGTGCTTCGCTTCGATGGGGAACGGGGCCCCTGAAAAGTCGTTGGATTCGTTGCCGGCTTTGGCCCGGTCGACCTCAGGCCAGACGGTTCGGAGTCCGGCCAGGACCTCGTTCTCGAACCGGGTGCCCTTCTGCCGAGCCGGGTTGACCATGCGTCCAGTCTACCTCCTGGTGGTCGCCAGCACCGGCAATCCACGGCTGGAGCCACGCCGAGGCCGACAGGATCGATTCGGCTACCCGCCCATCGGGCGGGATGATCGACACGGCACGGGGGCCGAGGATGTCGGTCAGCTTGCCGGCGGCTGTCTGTCCGGCATCGTCGCCGTCGAACGCTATGACAACGTGACGGTCCCCCAGGTCTGGTTCCCAGGCCCGGTGCCATGTGCCGGCGCCGGCCGGGAGGCCGAACACGGCAGCGTCGCCCGACAGGTGGTTGTCGTCGAGCCACTTCTGGACACACCAGGTATCGGACTCGCCTTCGACGATGACAGCAACAGGGGCGGACGGGGCGGTGCGGATGCGGTAGAGGCGGGTCGTGAACCTCGACCCTGCGATCGCATGCTTGGCACCGTTGCGGTAGTTGCGGATCTTGATGCCCCGCACCTTGCCCGTTGCGTCCCTGTGGGGGGCCCACAGGCCCCGCTCGGCGGCCTTTATGCCGTGGTCGAAGAGGAACTCGAGGGTCAGGTACGGCCACCTGGTTGCGACCAGTTCTTCGGCGGGGTGAGGATCGGCGACATCGGGTTCGTTGGTGAAACAGAGCGTGAGGTCCGGCAATGGTGCACGTTTCGGTGGGGGTGGCGGGTTGCGGGAAACCTGGCCGGGAAGGGTTCGCCCCGACAGTAGCTGGAGGGCGTCCCGGAACCCGATGTTGCGGGCAGCCATGACGAACGAGATCACGTCGCCGCCCTGGCCGGTGGAGTAGTCGAACCAGTGGTCGTCGTAGATGTGGAGCGACGGGGTGCGTTCGCCCGGGTTGTCGAGGCTCGTTATCTTGTGCGACCGGTCCGGTGGTTCCATGCCGAGAAGGTCGAGGGCCTGGTGCATCGTGACGGTGGCCTTGACGTGGTCTCGGAGGTGGTTGTCTCGGCGGCGCATGGTTACGTCGACATCGGTGACCGCAACCGAAGTGGCATGTAGTCACCGGTCAGGTGCACGATCGGCCAGCAAAAGTCGGGCCCCTCGTACTCCTCGAACAACTTGTCGAACTCTGGAGCGTCCTCGCAGGCGAAGGCGTCATGGTTTTCGCAGTACCAGGGGCTGCACCACCCGTTGTCGATGCCTTCCTGGAGCCACGCCGAGGGGGAGCGGGGCTCCTCGGCCTGCGACGGTGGGGCGTAGGCGACTACACCCGGGAACTTCCTGGGTCTACCTGGCTGCCTCATCCGGGCCATCCTCTCGGTGTCCACTCGTTGTCCTCTAGGGCCTTTGCCGCAGCGGCGGGCGTCGGGAAGTATTCAGACTCCCTCGAGTACGGGCCACCGTCGGTGTCCCGGTACCCGATGTACCAGCCGGCGTTGGACGACATCACTTCCGGTCGGGCGCCTTCGTATGGTCGTGGCGCCCCCATACATACGGTCTCTCTTGGCATCACCATCAGCTCACCTCCTCTTTCTTCTCGTTGGCGTAGAACACCGCACGGGCGAACCCGAGCGGTGTTTGCGACCGGAACCGGCCCCGCATGTTCGAAGGCCCCATTTCCCATATCCGATTGTCCGGTTCGGGCGCCCCCTCCAGGGAAGCGACGGGAGGCATCGTGAACCCGCCGCCTGTCCACAGACACGTCTTCTTGGTGTAGTTGTCGTTGCCGTGGAGACCCGCATACTGCCACGGGTGGAAACTGTGGTCGGGCTTCCGCCAGTACGTCGCCATTGTGGATACGGGATTCTCAACGAGATACTTGGCCCCGGACCATTCGCAGAACTCGGCGGACGTGGCGAACAGTGTGACCGCCTCGGCGAAGCGTCGCAGGCCCTTCCCTTTGAACCATCGAGCCCCGGACACGGCCAGGTGTGTGCATGGCGGGAATGCTGCCACGAATACGATCTCGTCACGGTCGAACGGTGGCAACCACGGGACAGCCAGGTCGTGTCCGACGAGGTGGATGCCGTCTCGTTCGGTGGTTCCGACCGGGTGGTCGATGTCGACAATCCAGCAGTCGTAGCCGGCGTCTCGCCAGGGTTCGACCATGACGCCTGAGTGGTCGAACAACGAGATGACCTTCATACGTCGTAGAACCCGTTGATTGGCTCGCTGCGACCGCCGTCGGGCATCGGCCCGAGGTCCAACTCTTCTTCTTCTTCGAGTTCGGGCAACAGGTGGGCGACAGCGGCGTACTGGGTGGGGTTCAGTAGGACGACCGTTGTGTCGTCGAAGTCCGGGTCGTCGTCGTCGTGGATGACGGTCCGGCATTTCCAACAGATGTACCACTTGCCGCTCATCGTTTCGGTCCTCTCGGTGGGCGTGGCGTAACGGACATGGCTGCCTTGCGGGCAGCTTCGTACCAGAGCTCTTCGGGTTCGAGCGGAGGTAGTAGTTCGAGGATGTACCTGCGTATCTGCCAGTGGCGGACGAGCAGCAGGATAAACAGCACGACGTTGACTGCGAGGATGGCAGCGTTGAGCATCAGAAAGCCTCCATTGGTTGTGCCTGGTCGTCGACCTCGGCGATACGGCCGGTGTCGGGGTTCCAGTGGTGGCGGACCCCGTCCGGGTGGATGCCGCCTCCGGTCCTCGTCTTGAGGAACTGGAGACGAATGTCGCTGTCGAGGCGTTCCCGTAACTCCTGGGAGATCGACGGGTTCAGGGACGGCTTGTACAGGCCGAGGACATAGTCGGCGGATTCTTCGCCACCGAACTTGCCGTCGGTCAGGTCGAGGGGACGGTGGCCGGCGTTCGAGTCGCCACGCTTGACCTGGTGGAGGACGACGAGGGCCACGTCGTGTTCCCGTGCGAAGACCTTCATGGCTCGGGCCATCGACTGGACGTTTTCCATCTGTGTGGTTCCCCAGTTGCGAACGAGTTCAAGGTAGTCGACGAGCACGAGGCGTGCCGGCGAACCGGTCCGGTCCCGGTAGTCGTCGAGGACCTGGGACATGTCGGCCAGGCCGATGTCGGGAGTGTCCTCGATGTACAACAGGGGCAGGTCGCTGCACGTCGAGTCAACGGCCGGCGAGGCTCCGGTGTCACGCATCGTGTTTTCGATCCGGTTGGTGGCCTGTCCGGTGTTGGTCGAGGCCACCCTGCCGAGGATGTACCGGGCGTCCATCTCCAGGGAGAAGAACACCGTGGGCACGTTCGGGTTGTTGACGGCGACGTTGATGAGCCACCACGTCTTGCCGACGCCGGTCCGAGCGAGGAGGATCATGGCTTGCCCGGGGGCCATGCCCCCCTGGGTCCGGTCGTCGAAGAACCGGTAACCCATAGGGACACGGACCACGTCGGACGTTGCCCACTGGTACAACTCGTCTCGGACTTCGGGGAGGTCCCGAAGCACGGGCGGTTATGCCGTGACTTTGCCGGCGGCAATGAGTTCGGCATAGGCGGCTTCTTTCCCGAGGAGCTTGAAGGCCCATTCGGGGGCGGCCTTGCCGTGCTTCGTATCGACGAGGAAGATGCCGACCTTGTAGTTGGGGTTCGTGCCGGCGATGTGTTCGTGTGTCAGGTCGGGGGCGTTCCCACCGTTGACGGTCGACTTGTCCGAGTCGACCCACGACTTCCAGTTGGCCGGGTTGTGGAACAGGGCGTCCTCGAGCTTCTCGACGTTGTTCGACTTCGCATGAATGGCGGTCACCGGGCCGGGGGTGTGGGCCCCCTGTGCGATGGGCGTGACGGCAGCCAGGGCCGGCGCAGGGCCGGGGACTGGCACTGGTGCCGCTGTCGCTGTCGTGAACGCATCGGTGACGATGGCGGTCGCCGACGATGGGTGTCGGGCAGCGGAGATCGCCTGCTCGGCGTCGGTGGCCCGGTCCACGATGTCGCAGAACACAGCCTCGACGACGGCGTAGTAGGACCCGTCCACGATGGCGGCGAGGCCGGCACCCTGGAGGAGTTGTCCGGCGATCTTGCCGGAAGTTTGGGCGATGATCGCCCGGTCTTTGTCATTCAGCATTACTTTGCTCCCTGGTTGGGTATTGGTACGAGTGGTTTGCCGAAGGGACATCGGTCCCAGTGGTCGCAGAAGTGCGACGAGCACAGGAAGTGTGTCGGGTTCGGGAGGAACGGCCCGCCGGCGTCGATGAGGTCACCGACCAGGTTGGCCCGGGCGAGGGTGGATTCGATCTGTGCAGCGGACCGGGGTTCTTCGATCCGGTGGAACGTGCCGGCCCACGACATGTAGTCGTAGACGAACTTGACCTGGTCGGTCTCGTACAGGGTCTGGATCGCCCAGGTGTAGACCGCTGCCTGCGGCGTCGAGTTGGCGGCGAACTTGCCGGCCTTGGGGGTCTTGTCCTTGCCGGTCTTGTGGTCCTGGCCGCAGAGCCATCCGTTGGGGTCCCGGAGGAGCAGGTCGTAGTGGCCGGTGGCGGTGTGGGGACCGCCGGGGATGGGCAGCCTGAAGTGGGCCTCGACGGCGACGACCTCCCAGTCGAGGGGCCAGAACCACTCCTTGGTGAAGTAGTCGGCCATCAGCGTGGTCAGCATCTCGATGGACTTGGCCCGGTCGAGGATCACTTCGGCCTTGGTCTTCGTCGGGTGTTGGAACTGCCAACTGAAAGCTTCGCCGGTCTTGTCGATCTCGGCGTCGAGAGACTGGACGCAGGCTTCGGTGGCCTGGAGGAGCGTCGTTGGCGTCTCACCGTTCATGCGGGCCCGGTAGTACGTCTCGAGGCCGGCGTGGGCGGCGGTACCGAGCGCACGAGCGATGCCGCTCCCGTAGGGGACGTTCGGGTCGAGGTCGTAGACGATCCGTTGGGCGCAGATGTCGGACGAGCCGACGGTGGATTGGCGGACGTTAGCCATTGGAAACCTTCTCCTTGCGTAGGGCGTAGCGGACCTGGTCGTGGGTGAGCCCGAGCCGGGTGGCGATCGATTGCCACGACTCGTCGGTCTCCGAGGCTTTGATGATGCGGTCACGTTGCTGGGCGGTGATCGTGGGTGCTCGGCCGATGGACGGGTGTGGCCGTAGCGCACGGGCCCGGAGGATGCGGTACACGGTGCCCCTCGAGGTGCCGACGATGGAGGCAATCTCGACAGGGGTGTGCCCCCGGGCGTGGTGTTCGAGCACGGCGGGGTAGAAGTCGGTCGGGAGGTTGGGGGGGGACCTGTCGCCAAACTCCCACAGGATGTTCCGGGGGTAGCCGAGGTACCGGAGTTCGTCGAGGACGCTGCGGTTGCCCTTGCCGTGTTCTCGCCATTGGTCGGCGAGGGTGTCGAGGTTGCAACCTCGGGCCCGGGCAGCCAGGGCGAGTTCAGGTGGGGCGTCGGCCTTGCCGGCGAAGCGGGTCTTGGCCTTGCCGTTCGGGTAGTCCTTGCTGTCCCTGAGGAGAAAATAGAGTTCCCGTTGCCAGGAAGTGAGGTTGGTGTGGCTCATGGGCCCTCCGGTCGTTGATCAGGAGTGCCATTATAGACACAGCCAGCGACAACACCGGTGGACAGTTACCAGACGGGTGGTGGAACGCTTACCCTTGAGCCTCGGTCCACTCGACCCAGGACCAGGTGTTGGGTCGGACCAGCCCATCGGCGGGTCCGAGCAGATGCGGGAGGCAGCCCTGGACTTTGACGAGGCGGCGCTTGGTCTTCGGTCCGAACGCCCCGTCGGCTTTGAGTTCACCGAGGGCGGTCTGGAGGCGGGCAACGAAGTCGCCTTTGGCGCCGTTGCCGAACGGCATCGAGGGCGGTCCGGTGGTGGGCGCCTGCGGTCGAGCAGTGGGGGTGGGGGCAGCGGCGGTGGGTTCAAGCTTGCCGTTGGCGATCATCGTCTCGAGGGTCGGCCCTGGACACTGGGTCGGCTTCAGGGCCTTGTGCGGAATGATCTCCCGGCACTGGGGCCAGCGGGCCCGAACGTGGGCGACGGCAGCCCGGAGCCCTTCGACCATGTCGTCGGAGACGGGCTGGTCGGGGCCGCAGAGCGCAACGATGGCGATGTAGCGGCGGTTCCAGGAACGCTTGCCCTGAGCACCGTTCTCGACATCGATGCCCCGGAGGGTCCAGATGTCGCCGGCCTGGTCGACAGCGAACTGGTAGGCGATGTCGTACCAGCCTCGAATGTCAAGGTGGTTCTTCTGGATGGACCGCAGCGTTGTGGCGGTGTCGGCTTTCGTGGAGACCTTGTAGCCGGCCCAGTGGATGCAGACGCCTTCGAGGAGGTCGGGGTTGACGGCGATCTGCTTCTTCGCAGGTCGGGCGTTCCAGTCGGCACGGGAATAGATGCTCACATTGACCTCCCTAAAAGTGTGGAGGCCCCAGGGCGAGAGGAGGAACAATCGCCCTGGGGCGTCCAGTGAACGCACCGACGAGTTGATGGTGGAGGGGGTCCCCATCATCCGGTGCGCTCGACTGTAGCGACCCTAGCGGACCCGGATGGCCGGCGTGGGCATCGCTGCTTCGGCGCCGGCGATGAACGCTTCGACTTCGCCGGTCGTGTAGTACAGGAGGGTCACCGGCGAGGTCTGAACCTGCCACCTGACCCTGGTGGGTTCGGCGGGGTCGTTCTCCCGGTGGTGTGCCATCACGGCACCGATCTTCTCGAGTTGGGCAAGGGATTCGACAATTCTGGAATGTCTGGACATGGGTTCCTTCCTAAAGGGGTAGTTCGTGTTGATGCTGGTCGGGGGTGCTCGACCAGGAGCAGCCGGCGCACAGGTAGCGGCCGGTGGGAGTGCGCCACTTGACACCCTGAGTGGACCTGGGTTGGCGTTCCCAGCCGATGACTTCCCGGTAGTGCTGGGCGGTGTCGTCGATTGTGGCCGAGCACCGGTGGCAGACGCCAACGATGCTCATTCGTCTGGTTTCGGTTCGGACAGTTGAGTCACGAGCCGGCTCGCTTCCTCGAGGGTGTCGGCCCAGTCGACGAAGGCGTCGAGGTTGTCGACGATCCGGTAACGGACGGCTCGCATGCCGCCACCGAGGTAGATGGTTACCGCCTCGGCTTTATGGGTGCACGCCGTGGTCGTCATCGGCCAATCTCCTTGAGCCTGTCGCACATTCGATCGAACGCTGCCATCGCCTGCGGCGGTTCTATGCCGTCGTTGATCTCATCTTCCAGCACCAACTCGTAGTAGGCGATTGCGGACCACAGCAGCGTGTTTTGCCGGTCGGTAAGTGTGCAGTTGATTCGTCGTCTCATGTGCACACGACCTCGGCACAGAGCACGTCGAGTTCCGTGCGGCCGACGATACCGAGGACGGCAACGACGGCGAGGAGTATGAGTGCGATCCTCCATCTTTCGCTTATCTGTATTCGGTACATCGTGGTGCTCCTTTATGGGTGGGGGGGTATCCGGGTCTGTGTCTCGGAGACGCAGACCCCTAACCCCAGAGAAGCTCCGACCGGGTGTCCGGTGCGTGCATTCCCTCGGGCCTTCTTGTGGTGGAGCCGGCAACCTGGGACGTGAAAGAGCCCCGCCGACCTGGGGTCGGCGGGGCTCTTCGGTCCTCCTCTCTGTTGCTGGCTGACCTGTCTCTTCAGCACGGGGCGGTCAGGTCCCGTGGACCGGACCCCGAAGGGTCCGGTTTCGACTCAGGTGCAGGTGTGGCGGCAGTCGCAGACGCAGCCACAGTCCGGGTCACCGGGCTCGAGGCCACATTCGGCGCACACGCCATCGCCACCCTGGTGGAAGTCACCTGGGATGGCATCGTGGACGTGCCCCTGGGCGGCAACCTCGTCGTAGGAGATGACGAAGAAACCTCCGTCGATGACCTCGTCGAGTTCGATGTCGTACTCGCCAGCCACGACCCACGCCTCGGCAGCCTCGGGGCTGTCGGCCTGGACGAATGCTCGCCGGGTACGGGTCACCTGGTAGATGACCTGGTAGATGCTCATTGCTTCCTCCTCGTTGGTATGCCCTGTCTCATCAGCACAGGATGGGCAGTCCCTGTGGACCGGACCCCGAAGGGTCCGGTTTCGACTCAGGCTGGGATCAGTCTCAGCCGGGCAGCACGCTCGACGGCAGCCTCGAATGCCGACTCGTAAGTCGGGAAGTCGTAGTCGCCGCCGACCCACTGATCGTCGCCGTCGAACCACTCGGCCACGACATAGTCGTGGTGCTTCACGTCGAGGTTCGGCTCGTTGCGGTGAGCAACGATTACGAACCACCGACCCTCGACATGGATCACGCCGACGACCGGGTGGCCGTTCAGCACTGGCAGGTGGGTGTTCATTGGATTCCTCCTCGTTTCGAGATGTCTCATCAGGGCGTGGTCTCTCACACCACGCCGACCCCCCTGGGGGGGGGTTTCGACTTACGTCCCGTCAGTCGGTGGCCGGGTCGAAGCCTCAATGGCCTCTTCCTCGATCAGCAGCGCCTCGAACTCCTGGCGCTTGTCCTCGGCCTCCTGGGCTCGACGCAGAACCACCACCGGAACCGGAACCGGTTTGGCGTCGTTGCCCTGGTAGTCGTCATCGCCTCGGGCCTCGGCCACATAGTGCACATGGGCCATCCGCACCGCCTCGGCAAAGTCGATGCCGTAGCAGACAGCGAAGTGTTCGAAGTCAGCCAGGGCATCCTGCAACTGCTCGAAGCCGGTCAGGGCATCGTTGTCGGTCGGGTCCAGAAAGTCGTAGCGGCAATCGACCTCGCTCACGTCGCAGCGGAGCAGCATCGACAGGGCCCTCTCGGCCATCTTTGGAACGTACTTGTGTAGGTGCATTGCAATTCCTCCTCGTTTGAGTTTGGACTGTCTCATCAGGGCCAGGAGTCCATTCCTGACCGACCCCCCGAAGGGGGTTTCGACTTGCTCAATCCCTGGGGATGTAGACGTGGTCGCCGTCGAGCACGTCGATCAGGTGGGCGTGGTAGCCCTCACCGATCACGTCGTTGATGGCCTCGACCAGTTCGTGGGCGCAGATGTCGGCGCCGACATCCAGGTCGTCGTGACCGGCACTGATCCCGATATGGACGACGGCCGTGTGAACGACATTGCTGCCGACCGTGTGGCTGCCGACCCCGAGTGCCCGTTGGACAGCGGCGTGCGACACCCAGCCTTGCAGGTTGGCGTAGGACAGCGAGCAGACCCGGCTGCCGTCGAGGAAGGGCTTGAGTTGGCTCCCCTCCCTCGGGTTGACCTGGGTCCATCGTCCCCACACGCCGTGCTCGGCGCCCAGGTCCTCGACACTTTCGAGCCGGACGATGCCGAACTCGTCGAGGTAGTCGGCGTAGTAGTTGTAGGCGAGTTCGCCCACAGCCACCTGCTGACCGTCTTCTGTGGTGATGTTCATTGGATTCCTCCTCGTTGATTGGCGCAGCCCCAACTCCCAGGTGACGTTCTCGGGACGGCCTGTCTTCCAGTTCCTTTCGGGAATCGGCAACAGGGTCACGGGCCCTGGGAGCGGGACTGCATGGATGGTGCAAGGTGCACCCGACCCCCCACCCGCTCCGATACAGCGGATGGGGGACCGGCTGGAACCAGCAGGGGGGCTTCGACTCAGGTGCCCTCCAGGAACCTGGCGGAAGCAATCGACGGGTCACAGCAGGGGCCGACCAGATCATCCCGCCGGATGGTGCGGCCTGTCGCTGGGTCATACGGATCACCCGGACGGTCGTAGTCCACCGGGACGAACACGCCACCCTCGCCAGGTGGTATCGGCTCGCCGCAGCGGTCGCAGTTACTCATGGTTTCCTCCTCGTTGTTGGCTTCGACCTGTCTCATCAGGACGGGTTGGTCAGGTCCCGTCGACCCCCCGAAGGGGGTTTCGACGTTTCGACTCAGGCGTCGTACACGTTCACCGGGCCCCGCTTGTCGGCCTCCCGGAGTGCTGCCTTCCGCTCCTCGTCGAGGCGCAGGAAGGTTTTGTCGGCATCGATGCTCTGGACCAGGCGGGCGATGATCGCCTGCTGGACTCGAATCCACTCTCTGGTCGAGATGTGGAGGTCATTCTCGTCGGTGATCTCGTCGAGGTAACTGTGGACGGTGTCCAACAGTTCCTCAGCGACAGCATCCACGCCCTCGTCTGTGTCGAGGTCGTTGTCGTGTAGCAAGTCGTAATTCGGCATCACATTCCTCCTCGTTTGAGTTTGGACTGTCTCATCAGGCCAGGGAATCCATTCCCTGACGACCCCCCCGGAGGGGGGTTTCGACTCACTCGTTGATGGCCTTGACGATGCGTTCGTCCAGACGGTAGAGGTCGGCTCGGGTGCGTCCCAGGCGGGCCCGAAGGCCAGCCAGGACATCGATCCACTCCTCGCCCGAGAGGGTCTCGGCGCATGGTGCGTCGTAGATCAGCCCGAGCAGTTCGTTGACGCCCGAGAGGACCAGGTGGTCCCAGTTGATGTCGGTCATTGCAATTCCTCCTCGTTGGTCCCAGCCGGATGGCCGGAATCGGCCCTGCCCGAGGCTCGAACTCGGGTGCCTGCCAGTCAGGGGGGCACTGTGGCCTAGATGGATCGGTTGCTCACCTTGATGAACCGGAGGTCGCCCTCGTAGTAGTCAGCGATGGCCTGCTTGCAGGCTTTGATCGTGCCAAAGCCGCCGCCAGGACTGAGCCGGTTCCACACGTCCCGGTCGCCGTCCGGGAACCGGATGGCGAGGCGGTACTTGTCGCTGTCGTCGGCGTATTCGTTGTTGAAGATGACACCGACCCGGCCCTGGTTGGCACCCCAGCGGCGAACGACGTTGCGCTCCCACTGCGGGTTCCAACCTGATCCGAAGTTGACCCGTCGTTGGACGACGAGTGTCTCCAAAATGGTCTTCATGATTCCTCCTCGTTTGAGTTTGGCTGTCTCATCAGGCCAGGGAGTCCATTCCCTGACGACCCCCCGAAGGGGGTTTCGACTCAGGCCCGGTGGTCGAACCGCCAGCCCTTCACGGGCCGGTCGGGACTTGCACCACCTTCTTCGATCGAGCGGGCATCACCGACGCAGTCGGCCAGGCTGTTCCAGAAGTTCTCACACTTCGCACAGCCACAGTCGGGCTCGTAATCCCACTTGCCCTTGAACTCAGGCATCGCATTCCTCCTCGTTTGGGTTGTCTCATCAGACCCTGGGAACCCATCCCAGGATGACCGCCCCGGAGGGCGGTTTCGACTTGCCGATCAGGACAACCAGCCCTGCCGTCTGGCGTAGGCCAGCGAGCAGACTCGACTGCCGTCCAGCAGGCCACCAGCGGTTGTGACGCCAGGGGCTGCTTTCCAAACGCCCCACGGCGGGGCGTCACCGGGCTCGGGCCGAATCTCCGCCAAGGTGACGACAGCGTTGTCGTCGAGTACGTCGGCGTAGAAGTCGTAGGCGACCTCGCCCAGGGCGATGGTCTTGCCGTCTCTCGTGGTGATCGTGTTCACGGTGTTCCTCCTCGTTTCGCCCTGGCTGAGGGCTCATCAGGGCACCTGCAAAGGTGCCGACGAGGAGGAGGAATCGAGTGTCATGCCCCCCAGCCGGTTGGCTCTGGAAAGGTGTCTCGGGTCTCACTGCCGCATCACGGCTTCGCCCGGGTGATCCGGGATCGGCTGCCGGGCTTTCGCCCCGATCCCTCCAGCAGACTGACCCGGTCACCCGGTGCGACTGGAGGGCCGCAACCTCGGGGCCTCTCACCCCTTCGTGTCTGCCGGGCGCCACCCCGGTCCCCCCGGGGGCTATCGGCCCGGAGAACTTCGGGTCGAAGACTTATCACCCAATTGGGTGCAATTGCAACCACCCCAAAAAAGGTGCCCTGACCAGCACGTTCACAACACCCCCAAAACCCAAACTGGTTTCCGCCACCCCCCGCTTGCCGCCCCCACCCCCACCAACCGAACAACCGTTCCCCCCCCCCTCGAGCCCCCTCGAGCCCACCCCGACCACCCCCACCAGGTGCCCGACCAGCCACCTCGACCACCCCCCCACCACCCCCACCACCCGACCACCTGCTTGCCGCCGCACTGACACCTTCGAGCCTGGCCTTATGTCGACCCAGGAGACCCCCCCTCCTCGACCTCGACGACCCCCCCTCGGCAGCCTCCCGGCAGCGAGGGCTACCCGGAACGCCCCGGCCACGGGCCCGCAGACCGAATCGGGGCCTGACCTGCGGAAACGCCGGTCTCCAGGCGACCCCGCCGGGGGGGGTCCATAAATCCGGCGTGGAGGGGGAGGGGGAAAGCCACAGACGAATGTTCCCGACAGCCGGACACAATTTTTGGACCGGTTTTGGCCGGCGGGAGCTGGCCCAGGACAGTCGGGGCGAACTACATCTTTCTTTGTCTCACAAGCGGGTGGGCGTCCGCCCTGGCGGGCGACCGCCGACCGTCACTTGGACCCCTGAACCCCCCTCCCGTCCCCGACCTTCTACTTTGGAGGCGTCGTCCCTCATTCTGTGCAGTAACGTACCTTGCCCGTTCCCGGAGATTCACACCGACCTGCCGTCCACGGGTGGCCTGTACCGGTGAGGTACGTTACTGATGCAGTTGGGGGCCGGGTCGTGGTGATGCCCCGGCACCTTTCACCCTAGCACTGTCTACTCGCCTCGGGGGGAGTGTTGACATGCCTGATGCCCGTTTGCCTGCCGCCAAGACGTGGCCGAAGTCGAAGCGGTACGCCAAGGCGATTGAGCGGGTCCTGGACGGCGACTGGTCCGCCAGGGCTGCCGCTATCGAGTACGGCATTTCGAGGCAGCATCTGCATGAGCGGGTCAGGGAGGCCCGCAAGGCCCGCCTGGATCGGGTCGAGGAGGCGAAGGCGCAGGCGTTGGTTGGCCCGTTGGGCATCAACGAGCGTCGCCGTATCGGCACGTTCGCCGAGTTCATCGACCGGTACTTGCAGAACTGGACATGTCCCGACTGCGGTATTCATCATCCGACCCCCGGGTTCCATGCCGACATTGCGGAGGCGATCACCGGCGACAACCGGCGGGTGTTGATCAACATTCCGCCGTACCATTCGAAGAGCACCCTGGTGACGGTGTGGCACACCGTGTACGACGTTTGCCGAGACCCGAACCTCCGCACGTTGCTGGTCTCCAAGAGCCTCCCGTTTGCCCGCACGTTCATGCATTCAATCAAAGGGATGCTCACGAACCATGACCTGTACGTTGACGGTCCGAACCCGATCGTCGACTGGGGCCCGTTCCGCCCCGAAGGCCAATCGGTGTGGTCGACGGAACAGTTGTATGTGGCGGGCCGTACCACAGCGGAGAAAGACCCAACGGTGCAGGTCCTCGGTGTCGGCGGCCAGGTGTACGGCCGGCGGGCCGATGTCATCAAGTTCGACGACTGCGCCACCCTCGAGAATCAACGCAACCCGGACCGTGTCGCCGGCATGATGGAATGGTTCGACAAGGAGGCCCTCTCCAGGATCGGTAAGACGGGCCGTGCCATCTGGATCGGCACCCGGGTTCATCCCGGAGACGTGTACGCCACCCTCGGTTCCCGTGCCGGCTACAAGATCCTCCGCTACCCGTGCATCGTCGACGACACGAACGAAGAAACCCTATGGCCGGAACATTTCCCGTACTCGCAGGCTTTGATTCACCGGTCTGAGATGAAAGCTGCGGACTTTCAGCTCGTGTATCAGCAGGTCGATATTCCTGGGGTGGGTGCTTCGTTTACTCAGGAGATGTTGGAGGACTGTAAGGATACGTCTCGGGTGGCGGGGCAGTACGATTCGACGTGGCGTCTGTTTGCGGGTTTGGACCCGGCGGGCGGCAATAAGGGGTCGGGGTATACGGCGTTCACGTTGGTGGGGGTTGACCCGGTGTCGGGTCGCCGTTACCTGGTGGATTCGGTGGCGGTGAAGTCGATGAAGGCGCCGCAGATGAAGGACCAGATTTTGGATTGGACTGACCGGTATCCGATCTTCGAGTGGCGGGTCGAGTCGAACGGGGTGCAGTCGCAGTTGGTGCAGTACGACATGGAGCTGGTGCAGCATCTCGCCAAGCGGGGCGTCCGGGTGGTGCCGCATCATACGCATGGCAACAAGTGGGACCCGCAGTTTGGGGTGGAGTCGTTGGCGCCGCTGATGGCAAGCGGGATGGTTTCGATCCCGTGGGGGAACGCACCGGCAGCGCAGGTGTTTCAGCCGCTCCTCGAGGAGCTCGTTGCGTTCCCGATGGGCATCAAGTCGGACCGGGTGATGTCGTTGTGGTTTGCGGACCTGGGGGCCCGGGAGTTGTTGAACCGGGCTCATTTGCCTCTGTTCCATGAACGGATGAAGGTCCCGAATCGGATTAGGCGCCGTAGGCGCATCGTTGACTTCCATAGCCAGGAGGTGCGCCGTATCAATTTGCGGGATCAACGCCCCGGGCATATGACGAGGGGCCAGTGGGGGTATCGGCGTCAGACGGTCGGTCAGGCGCAGCCGCATGGAGACGTGACCGAGTTCGATGCGGAGCCTGAGGAGCAACCGATGAACATCGATCCAGCTATCTGGACCCAGGGGTAGACACGTTGCGGGTGGGGCGTGAGAGCGATGCTTGACCGTTTGATGAACCGCTACGCCTATCAGAAGGCTGTCCGTGCTGCTGCCGATAACGAAGTTGTCTGTGGCACGGTCACAGACAAAGGCCAACCGGTCTATTTCACGATGCCGGCGGACGCTGACGATCATCAGGTTCGTTCTCGGGCGTTCGAGCTCCGGTATGGGCGTCCGATGAGTTCCGTGGAGGAAACGATGCTCGATATTGCTGAAACGGTTCGGGGGATTCCGACCCATGCTTGACCTTGACCGCCTGAGCGGCATGTATTCGGCGTGGCGGACCCGCTACACGGACCGGGACACCCGCATGGAAACGATCGACCGGGTCGTGCAGGGCGATTTCGACATCTTCGACCCGGACGAGGAGTCGGTCGATTCGAAGTCCCCGAACCTGATCCAGGTCGCCCTCGAAGACACGGCCGAGTCGGCGTCGCTGGTTCCGACCGTGAGGGTCCAGGCCGACAAGATGTCGAAGTCCGCCAAGGCGACGGCGCAACGCATGGAGCAGGTAGCTGTCGGTTACCTCGGGGCAAACAAGATCGACCTGTTGATTCCCCGTTCGGTGATGGACAAGGGCGCCTACGGCATGTCGGTGTGGACAGTCACGCCTGACTTCGAGCAACGCATTCCGCTGATCGAACGCCGAGACCCGAAGCATTGCTACCCGGAGCCCGGGTACCGGCCTGGCGATTCGGTCAACAAGTGCATCTTCGCCCGGGAGGTGTTCTACACGCAGCTCCCCGACGGCTACCAGGAACAGATACGCACCGCTGTCGCCGGCGCCACTGAACTCAGCGACCCGGACGAGAACACCCGTGTGGTGCTCATCGAATACTTCGACGCTGACGAATACATCCTCGCTGCCCTCTATCAGGCGTCCACGTCGGGGCTGGTTCGTTACCAGTCGGGGTCCGATGTCCCGTATCCGGTGCTGCTGGACCGTATCGAAAACAAGACCGGTGTGTGCCCGGTCGTTATCGGGGCCCGCATTTCGCTCGACGGTGAAGTCCGGGGCCAGTTCGACCAGGTCATCGGCCTTCTCGAGGCTCACATTCGCCTCATGGGTTTGATCCTCGACTACGCCGACCAGGCCGTCTATTCCGACATTTGGGTCCGGGACCTGATCGGTGAGATGCCATACGGTGGCGGTTCGTTCATCGAGTTGGGCCCGTCGGGCGCTATCGGGCGGGTCCCGCCGGCCGTCAGTTCCCTGAACGTCCAGGCCGACATGGCGCAACTCATCGACGGCATCCACGTCGGTGGCCGTTGGCCGAAGTCGAGGCCCGGCGAGATCGACCAGTCGATCGCTTCCGCCAAGTTCCTCGAGTCGGCCGCCGGCATGATGAACACGGCGATCCGCACCTACCATCAGATTCTGCAACGCCAACTCGAGCAGGCGCTCCGCATCGCTTTCGTGGTCGACAAGGCGTATTTCCCGGGGTCGAAGTCGTCGGCCGGCATTCTCCGCAACCAGGAGTTCCTCCTCGACTACGACCCGAAGGTCGACATCAACACCGACTACCAGGTCCGGGTCGAGTACGGCCTCGGTCTCGGCCGTGACCCTGCCCAATCGGCTGTCCTGCACATCCAGTACGCCCAGGCCGACTTTATTTCGAAGGAGTTCGTCCAGGAAAACATCGACGGCCTCACCGACGTGGGTCGGGAACGGGCCCGCCTCGACCTGGAAAAGTTCAGGGCGATGGCGTTGGCGAAGCTCCTCCAAGGGCTGGAAGCCGGCACCATTCCCGAGGCTGCCCTCGTCGACATCGCCCGTGCGAGGGAGAAGGGCGACGACCTGTTCGACCTCTACGAAGAACACATATCGAAACCAGCCCAGGAGATGCAGGACATGCTCCTCGGTACAGGACTCGGCTCCGTCCCGCCAGGGCCGCCCCCATCCCCGGAGGGCCCCGCCGGACCAACCCCGGTCCCGCCGGCCCCGCCCGGCGGGGCGGAGCTTCTCGCCCGACTCGGCACTGAAGCCGGCCCGGGCGGCACGCTCGGTACCCAGGTTCAGGGCTGATGGGGCCGCTTACGGGTCCCGACGTTCTCGAGTCGATCCTCGAGTTTATGGGACGGCCGGAACGCCTCGGCGAATACCCGGCCCTTGATCCGTTTGCCGACGACGAGGTACTCGTTTGCGGCATTGAGAACCCTGAGGTGTGCGACTCATGCCAGTGAACAGCGAACTCGAGAAGACCCCGACCGCCGACACGTCGGTGAACGAACCGGCGTCAGGCACCTACGGTGAGAAGGCCGAACTGGATCGTCTCCGGCAGTCGTTGCCTCCGATGGGGCCTCCGGCCCAGCAGGGCGTCGGCGGTGCCGCTCCGGTTCCGCCTCCCGGCGCTCAAGTGCCGCAACGTCCCGATGGGCGACCCAAGAATGCGCCACCTGGTGTCCCCGGTGGGCTCCTGGCCCCCACGTCCCGCCCGGGTGTTCCGCTGTCTCAGCCGATGGCCCCGGAGCAGCAGCCGATGCCGGCGAAGCGTCAAGCAGCCGACCAGCAGCGCCTCGCCATTCTCGACGCCTTGTCGTCTCACCCGGACGTGTCGGCCGAGACGAGGGAATGGGCGAAGCTTGTCGTGGAGGCCCTGATTGCCTCACGAACCTGACCATCTCGTAGAGGACGAAGAGCAGGAACAGATGCCGGGTCTCCTCGACCCGATCAAGGAACACGGCGTCGCCGGCGGCGTCGCCCGGCTAGCGCCGCAGATGATCCCCGGCGGATGGGTCGGGCAAGCTGCCGGCGCCCGGTCCACCGACGGGTTCGACGTAGGCGACATCTTCGACGCTTTGGGCGACTTCAAATCTGATCTCTCCTACATCCTTCCAGGCATCGGCGACGTGAAGGGGGCCCAGTTGGCGATGGACACCTGGGGGTCGAACACCGACTTGTTGACAAAGGGCTTGTCAACCCTCGGCATCCTCGGCCCGATCGCCACCGGCACCCAGGCAGCAGGCATCGTTGGCGGCCTCGGTTCCATCCGGGCGCTCCGCAACCTGGACTTGACCAACCCGGCGGTGGGTGCAGCGGCCGGCCATATCTCAGACACGATGCCGGTGGTTCGGGGCCACACGGTCGACGATGCCCTGTCCCGCCTGGCGCCGGACATGACCGGCACAACGGCGAAGGTGTCGCTCATCCCGACCACGTCTCGCACGTCGAGGCAGCTCATGGTCGGCATCACCGACATTGACCAGCCCGGATTCAACCGGCAGGAACGCATGGGTCGCCTACGGGGCGCCCTCACCGGAGACCAGGTCGTCGATGTGTTCGTGCCCGGCAACAAAGCCAACGCCGCCCAGGTCGACGGTTTCCTCATGGGCCTCGGCGAAACCCTCCTGGAGCGCATCCCCGACTACGCCGCATCGAGGCATTCGAAAGGGATGGGCGGGAAGGCGTTGAGCCACGACCAGGTAGCTGTCACAGCCGTCGCCTACGAAACGTCCAAGTTCGATTGGTCGATCCGCAAAGGCGTCCTCGACATGCCGTCGTCAGCCCCGGACGTGACGGCAACGTGGAAGCTGCTCAAGAACGGCACCGTCGTTCCCGACGCCGACATCGACGCCCTCGGGTTGGCTCTCGTCCAGTTCGCTGAACTCACCGCCGGCGCTTCGCATCCCGAGATGGCACTGAACCACATCGGGTTCGGTGTGTCCAGGGTGTTCCTCAACGGTGAGAAGTCGCTGGTCGAACTCGCCGTAGCCGACTGGGACGGCATGCCGTACCACTCCTCCACACTGCCGGAAGGAGTCAAACGGTTCGACCATGCCATCCGAATCAACGAATCTGGCGTCGTCGTCGCCGGCACCGACAACATCGTCACCTTCTTCAACAAGCATGTCCGGCCCGGGTGGGACGACCAGGCCGGCCCGTACCGGCGGTCCGTGCTGGGGCTCGCCGATCAGCATCCGGCGCTCGCTTCGCATCCCGACACCGTCAACATGATGATGCTCAACGATCTCGAACGGTTCCCGTCGAACGCCACTGCCCGTTCCGGCGAACCTCCGTCCGTCGACCCCGCCCTGTTCGCCGACGTGAGGAGACGAGGGATCGTTGACCCGTTGGAGGTCCACTGGAACCCTGAGACAGGCGCCGCCAGGCTCGTCAACGGTTCCGGCCGCCTCACGGCCGCCCGCCAGATCGGCCTCGACGCTGTCCCCGTCGAAATCACCGCCAACCGGGACCTTCCCGGCGACCGCATCCTCCAGGCCAGCGGCAAGGTACTGACCGGCAAGGCAAAGCCGGACTTTCGCAAGAACCCAACGAAGAACCCGCACCCGACGGCGATGGGCCTCAAGGTCGCACCATCGGTCAACAAGGGGATCATCCCCGAGAATGCCCGCCGCATGGAATGGGCACTCATCTGGTACCGGAACGCCCAAGCCGAGATCGCCGCCCAGGGGGCCTTCCACGGTATAGACGAAAGGCGCCTGACCGGGTATGCGGCGCTCCTGTCTGCCGGGGAACTGTGGGAAGAAAACATCGAGAAGGCCGTCGTGGCGGCCCTGCACCTGCGGGACAACCCTTCCGTCGGACGGGTCGCCCTTCAACGCCACATGAGTGCCCGAGGTTTGAAGATCACCGAACCCGAAACGAAAGCAATCTTCGAGTTCCTCAAGGTCGCCGACGCCGACATCGACACCTACTTCATCAACAAGTTGGGTAGCGACAAGGCCCGCAAGGAACCCAACTTTGTTGCCGCCATCCGCAACTCGTCTGCCGACGACAACGCCCGCCAAGCCAGCGTCGCCTACGCCATGACCTCCGGGCAGATACCAGACTTCGAAGCCCACGGCCTGTTTCGGGAAATCGACCGGACGGTGCCGGTGGTGTCCGACCGGCACGCTGCGTCGGTCTTCTCCGGGTTCTCGATGGAACCCGCCGGGTCGCTCGGCGACAACATCTATTCGGCGGTGCATCGTGGCTTCGTCAACGCCTCGTCGGTCCTCGGCGAGTTCGACGTAGGCAACGGCGTGATGCGGCACCTGTCCCCATCTGAAATCCAGGCACTCACCTGGGTGGCGTGGCGGGAACAGCGGGGCCTGACACGCAACTTCAAGACATACACCCCCGGAGGGGGCAACATCAAACGGCCCTCGCTGTGGGTCGTCGGCAAGGGCCCCACCTATGTGCACTCGCATAGCATCCTGAGCCAACTCTTCGACAACCTGCCGGCCAGGTACCGGTCCGCCGGCCGGCCCGCCGCAGCCCAACGTCGCCTCACGATGCGGCCGGGCGCCTTGCAGTCCGGCAAAGTGCAATACGGCCGCCGAAACCGACGCTGGTTCAGCAAGAAGCTCGGCAAGTGGCAGGAGTCGTTCAAGGCGTCCGGCACCCTCAGCAAACCCGCCAAGGTCGTCCTTCGTCTCGGCCTCCACGGCGAAGGGCTCGTCCTCCCCGACGGGGCCTCCGGCCTTCACCGGGGCTTCTACTTCTCGAGGCACGCCGACAAGGTCGGCCAGCAGATGCGGCCCCAAACCCCGATGCGGGTCGAATCGGTTAGCCACCAACGGGCCCTCATCTCCGCAGCTACAACCTCGACAACTGCTGATACGGAAGGACTGACCGGCTTTCGGACACAGACCCTGGCGCACCGCAACCCTGCCTTCGAGCCGGGCCACCACCTCGTCATTTCCGCTCCGGTTGAACTCCAGGGAGGCCGAGGCCCGGTAAGCGAGGCGCATCGGAACCTGTCGGAACTCCTCGACGAGCGAGGCATCCCCCATGCGGCCGACATTGAGCAGCCGCACCTGGGCGACACCGTGGTCCTCGCCGGCGGCAAAGGCGACTCCGCCCAGATCTTCTGGTCCGTCGAGGAAGCCGTGGCCGAGGGCTTTGAACTCTCCGACCTGAGGCACGAGCTCCACCAGGAGCAACGCATCAACGTGATCCTCACGTTCGACGACCCCGAGGGCCTTTCCCGGGCGTTGGCGATGCTCAACGAACCAGAACCGCACCGTGGCTGGGCCGTGTCGGGCTCTGCCCAGGCTTACGCCGACTACCACCGCATGTACGGCCAGGAGTACGGCCTGCCGCCGGTCCAAGGCATCAAGAAGTCGCTGTTGTATGGCGGCGTGGAGCGGGAACTCGCCGGCCGTGACCCGAGAATGTTCCAACGCCTCGGCCCCGACGGTGAGCCCGTCGGCCAGCTACTCACCCGAGGCGAGGTAGCCGACATGGACCCCGTCACCTACCGGGAAACGAAACCCCGTTCGTTCGCCGATCGGCCGACCGGCAAACGAATCGCCGCAGCGTACGAGAAGGCAAGACGCCGCAACCCGGACGCCCGCACGGTCCGCCAATACGAGCATTTCGAGATCGAGGTCGAAGCCCAGTATGCGTACCTGACTGAAACCCTCGGCATCACCGTCGAGGTGGTCGACATCAACCCGTACAGTACCGCAGCGGCGATGTCGGAAGCCGTCGAAGCGGGCCACCTGAAGGTCCTGTCGACCGAATCCACCGGCGGGCATCCGTTCCTCTCGAACGAGATCAACGACAAGTTCCGGGCCGTCCACGACTACTTCGGCCACGCCGGCACCGGCAACACGTTCGACCGTCACGGCGAATACGTCGCCTACCTCAAGCATGCCCGGATGTTCTCCGAGGATGCCCGAGGGGCGATGCATTCGGAAACGATGGGGCAAAACTCGTGGCTGGTGTTCTCCGACAAGAACGAAGCCAAAGCTGCTGAGGCGCTCAGGCGAGGGTTGTCCTACCACGGCGACTTCTCCGAACAGAAGATGTTCGTCCTGCCCGACGAATACTGGTCGAACACGGCCCTGGCCGCCGAACACGGGTACCGGACCGGCGCCGACCAGGGGCGACGCCTCGACAGCATGTACGGCGAACAGATGCTCGACATGACCGCCTACACCGATGTCCTCGAAGGTGCCCCCGTTGGGATGCGGCCCGTGTTCGAGCACCAGTTCACCGACGGTGTGGAACGGCTCGCCCACCTGTCCGCCGACGGCGATGTCGGTTCTCCCCACACCGGCGTCGGTTACGTCGCCGAGGACGGCATGTGGCAATTCTTCGGCGACTCGACGACCGACCGGCACCTCCCCGGCGACGGCGTCCACGGCTTCGAAGGCAAGGGTAGCCGCCAACTGATAAACCAAATAAAAACCCAAAGCTCCGGGCTCGTGTGGGACAACGTCATCCAGGTACTCGGCGCCGAGCAGGTCAAGCCCGACAAGGGCGCCCGCCACATCTTCGAAGTTCACGTCGATGACAAGCGTCCGACCATGATCGCCATGTACGTCCCGGAGGAAGGCACCGTAGCCTCCTGGCAGCGCAGCGCCGTCATGGCGTACAACACAGACACGATCCCCGGCGTTCCACCAGACCGGATCGTGGTGTTGACGAAAACTGGCGGCAACTTTGAGGGCGGGTCCTCCGTCATCACCGCCGACGTGCCGCTCTATCAGAACGGCACAGAGATCGACAGCTTCCTGATCGACGACCTGGACTGGCTGCTTCGCCGCACCGGCTGGGTTGGCGAAATCAACCCGAGGATGCCGTAATGGCAACGATCACCGGTATCGACCGCAACGTGCAGGCGTTGACCGCCATCGAACGTAGCTGGACCCTCCCGAAGCTCCCCGACATGGTGAAGCTCGACATGGCGTCCATGTCGGGCCTCGACACAGAGCAGCTTCAACGGTTCGCCTACGGGCTGGCGCAGGACGTGCAGGAAGGGTTGACGAGCCGTCAGGTCGACTTCCCGACGTTGCCGACCGCTGCCGTCCAGCAGGAAGCGGAGTATTCGACTACCGACCGGGTACGCATGTTCCTCCAGGGGACAGCCAACTTCCCGGCACCAACCCGGATCGAAGACACGGCCGTGCAATCGTTCAAGGAACGTGCCGTCCGCCTCGGGTACCTCGACCCGACCAGCGTCGTGATGGACTCGAAGTGGGACCCCGCCTACAACGAGGTTGCCTGGCGGATGTCTCAGGACGACTTCACTCGCCGCAAGGGCGGCAACCATCCTGGCCTCGGCGAATCGATCAGCGGGACCGCCAAATGGTTCGACGACTGGCTGTCCCCCACGGGGCTGCTTCACGCCGCCACCGAACTGGGGTTGATGTGGGACTTCGAACAAATCGGCGACGAGTGGGGCAAGTGGGACCCGTTGGGGGAACTCGGCGACTTCTTCACGTCCGGCAACCCGATTCACCTGTGGCGCACCCTCGGCCCGGTCGACGACCTGCTGGTACCGGTCCTCAACTGGGCGCTCCTGGCGTCCGGCGTCGGCGAAGCGATGGCATTCTCGAGGGCCGTCATGTTCGCCACGAAAACCGGTGCCACGGGGGCAAAGGCTTTCGAACTCACCTACGGTGCGGGCCGCAGCGCCGGCCTCTTCGGCCGGGCCGGTGCCGCCGTGACGGCCCACGGCGCCGACCGGACGGGGCGGGCCATAGCCGGGTTCGGGCGGCTCGCCGGCGAAACCCAAGCTGCCCGGGGTGGCCTGCAAGCCAGCGTCAACCGTATGGCGACCCCGGGGCTCCTCGGGATGCGCCTCCTGCCCGGCGCCGAGAAGACCGCCGCCTTGGCGGCGAGGGGCCGCAACATCAGTGCCGGCCGCCAACTGGTGGGTGCCGGCATGCAAAATTGGCGAAGCCTCCGGGGCGTAATGATCGCCAAGAAGCAGGTCCAGACCGGGATGCGCCTCGGTCTCGTTTCCCGTCTCGAAACTGCCGCCGGATACGAATCAGCCGGGTCGGCCCGGTCCCTGTCGCCAGAGTTGGCCGCCTGGTCAGACGACCTGCGCCGCAACCCGTTCGTGTGGGGCTTCGGCGAAGCCCTGTTCACCCCGATGGTGTTCCTCGAAGCCGGCCAGGTCGGGAACCCGTTCTGGATGGTCCGAAGCCTCAAGAAGCTCGGCGGCAACGCCTACTACTCGGACGAGTTCGCAGCCGGCGTCACCGATCACATTATGACCTACAGCGACGACGTGATCGGCGACGTGATCGGCGCCGGCCTCGATGTCACGGCCGTTCAGGCGTTCCGTGAAGCCCGGGCAGCCGAATGGGCCGCAACCGTAAAGAAGAGGGGCGCTTCGCAGGCGTTGGCCGACCGGTTCACCGGCGGCGACCTTGACCAGCTCGGCGCCTGGATGACGTGGACTGCCGGCACGACCGCCATCGACATGCGGGCAGGGGCGATGGTCGGCGGCATGAAGTTCGGCAGCGACTATGTGTCGAACCCGTTGCGGTTCGACGCCGAGTTCCACCTGCAACGCAACAAGATCATGCAAGAGCTCAAGTTCATCGACCCGGACAACCCGCATGAGGTGCTGGTGGCGTTGGCATGGTCGAGGGCCAGAAGCCACGTCGAGTTCACGAAGCTCCTCACTCACTACCTGGACAACATCCCCACGTCGCCCCGCCGCATGGAAGCGATGCAACGCCTCATATCGCATCACAACAGCCGCCGGGAACAGAAGTTCGCCGAGCTACTGGCACAACAGATGCAACCTGGGGTTCTGCGTGCCGCCGTCGCTCAACAGATGGGAACGTCCGGCCCCTGGCATTCCTTCGTCGAAGGCACCGAGTTCGTTACGGATGCGTTGAAGAACGGCGACCTCCTCGACGCCAAGCCCCTGTCGGTTCTTTCGCCTGAAACGGGAGCCCACCTCGGCGGCAAACCATTGAAGTTCATCAAGGGTGAGGAATCGTGGTACCACCGGAGCAACCAGACGTGGTTCACCGACCTGGTCGACGTTCTCGACGACCCCGAGGCGATCATGTGGGCCGAGAGGGGCGTCTTCGGGGCCATGAACAAGGGCCTCAACGACCTGGGCAGGCCCACCGTTGCCCGCATCGGAACCCCGACGTTCCAAGACAAAGCCGTCGAATTGGCTGTCATCAAACGTCTGATCGGCCGTGGCGGCATCGAAGACACGCTCCGGCGACTCAACCGGACCCCGAAGGCCACGCAACGCCTCGGCGATGTCGTCCGACGGGCAGCGACACACTTCGATGTGAACGGGTCCGGCATCGACAACCTTCGCATGGGGCAGATCAACCGCATCATGGACGACATGATGGTCAACGGCGACGATCAGCGCCGCATCAGACGGATCGTCAAGTACGCCCGCCAGCAGGGCATCGGGTTCGACGAGGTTGCCGAGAACGTCAAGCTCCGGGTCGCTCAGATCGAACAGTCGCCCCACTGGTCCACCCTCCACGGCATCAACTCTGAGCTGCCCATCCGGGCAAAGATGAAGGCACTAAATCATCAGATGAGGTACACCGCCAAGGAGGTCGACCCGGCCACGATCCCCGCCGCCCTCGCCAAGGCCCTCCAGGAACGGGGCTACAAGCTCGTGTGGGGCATCGAGTACGTCCAACCGGCCGACTTCGTCGACCTCAACCTCACGGTGAGGGACATGGTCAACAAGGCCAAATGGCAGGAATCGTGGGGCCTGGTACCCCCGCCGCTGCTGTGGGGGGCCGACAAGGGCAAACGTGCACTGCGGGGCATCGGCCGATCGTTCGACCGTAACTTCGACCAGGTTCACGTCACCCGCATCTACCGTGCTCAACTCCGGTCGTCGATGACGAGGGCCATGATTGGTGTCAAGTCGGGCCGCAACTTCACCGCCGGCGACACCGGCGACATGGAGAAACTCATCGACCGCCTCCAGGTCATCGCTCGAGAAATCGGCGACGATATGACATCGGGCCTCCATGCGAAACGGGACATGGCGGCCCTGTCGCCGATGCGTATAGCCGCCAACGTCAAGTCGTCGTTTGCCCCAGCGGCACCCACCGACCTTGTCCGCTCATTCCTCGTGTGGAACAAGCAGGCCGTTCCGAAGCTGAAAGCCCTCGGATACTCGCTCGACGAGATCGCTGCCGCCTACGACGGCCTCAAGGGTGCCCGGGTCGTCGGCCCGCAGCTCCGGGGCCGGTTCACGCACTGGCTCGACAAGCTCCAGGGCACCCCGACGTTGACGAACACGCTGCGTGCCCTCGGCCGAGCCGACACCGGCTTCGAGGCGTCCACCAAAGCCCGCAAGACCGGCGTCCAGGCCACCTACTTCGCCGGCCGGGCGGGCCTGACCGGCGGCATCACCTTCCCGTTGTTAGCCGGTTACTACGCCACCAACGCTGAAGAAGATCGGAACCTGGGGACCACCATCGCTGCCTCACTTTCCGCCTACATGGTTGGGCGGTACGGTTCCGCCCGGATCATCGCCGGCACTGGCCGCTTCAACGTCGCCGGGCGGTTCTTCAACAGGTTCGGTGTGGCGTTGGGGGCCGCCAAGAAAGGCTACGGCCCGTCGAGGCTCGCTCGAGCCATCGACGCCCCCGACGTGGAATACGCCGACAACGTCTGGCGCAAGATACACAAGACGGCGACAGCGAAGCATTGGGCATACATCTCCGACGACCTCGCCGCCGCCCGGGACTTCATGCGGTTCTCGTTGGCGCCCATCTTCGACGCCTCCCGGTACACCGAAGGCATGGTCCTGTCGCAGATCGGCGGCGTTCCCGAAGAAGTCCAACGTGCCGGCGGGCTGAGGTTCAACATTTCCCCCAGCCGCTGGCAGAAAGACCGTGCCCGTGAGATCGTCGGCGGACGCAGAATCACGGCAGAAGCCCGAGCCCAGGCGTTGCAGGAATGGGACGACGTGACCGCCGAGTTCGCCGGTGTCGCCCGGGCCCGCAACGACTTCGACACCGACGCCCTCGAGGCTGCCACGGCCCGGTTCCGCCAGGTCGGCTTTCTCGGGTTCAACACGACCGAATGGATGGCGTCCATGTATGCGGACCTGACCCGCATCCACGGCGTCGGCAAGGCCAAGGCATACCAGATCGCCCGGGACGCATACACCTACGGGATGAAGCCCCGCTCCGGTGCCGAAATGAACGTCAATGCGATCTTCTTTCCGTTCTCGTTCACGAAGAAAATCACGAAACATGCCGTCGAGTTCTTCGGCCACGACTGGTCCCGGGCCGCAATGCTTCACGACTCGGTCAAGACCTACGAGATACTCAGCGAAAGATACGACCTGGACGAGATATGGCGGGACCGTCTCCCGTTCCTCGAAAAGTTCCAACGCCTCAACCCGTTCGCCTACGGGATCACACCCGGCGAGCTCGGCGGCGCCAACCGGCCCCTCATCAACTTCTTCAACTCGACACCGGTGGCCGACGGGACCGTCAACCCGATCATCAACCTGTTCCTCCCCCAGGCATACGAGATCAAGTCCGAGGAAGACTTTGTTGAGATCGACGCCTTGACTCGACGGATCCTGCCAGTGTGGAACGACATCGCTGCCCTGGTGGAGGACGCCCACGAACAGGCTTACGTCTTCGGGTCCGAGCACCTCGTGACGAGGTCGGCGGAGGTGTCGCTGGGGTTCGATGCGATGGCTGCCCTGAAACGAGACTACAACCAGGTGATGATCGACATTTTCGACGAACCGGACGGTATCGCAGCGTTACGTCGAAACAAGTACGGCGTCTCTCCAGGCGACGGCACACTCAGCGTCCGGGACAACTACCGGGCCATGCAGGAATTGGTTCGTGAAGCGTTCCCCGCCTACGCCGAGGAGTTCGGCAGGGTCATCGGCAACGCCATCATCCGGGACCAGGACATGGCCGAACACGTCCGGGCCCTGACGTTCGAGAAGGACGAGGGGGACCCGCAGACCCGTGAAGGCAAGGTCGGGTGGCTCCTCAAGGAAGCCAAGGGCCTCATCGACCAGCACGGCGGATACGAGTATGTGCCGGCCGAAGCTGCCGACAACCTGCTGAGATGGGCCGCTTCTTGGGCGGCTGATGATGACTATGTACGACTCAAGTGGCGGGCGTTCCTGCGTTCCACCTGGGGACCGGTCGAGGCGGTGATGGGATAATGGCAGAGTTCCAGAGTTGGGAAGAGCAGAGACAGTTCATCATCGATCAGCTCTACGCCGAGGGCTTCCGGGGCTTCACCCGTGACGAGGTAGAAGAGTGGGTCGACAAGAGCGTCACTTCGCCGCCCAACGTCACCGACCCTGAAGGAACCCAGGCATGGGTGGACGAGAAGATGCGCCTCGATCGGCTCTCCAAGAGCGGAGGCACCGGAGGCACCGCAGGCACCGGAGGCACCGGAGCCACCCTGACGCCGGGCCAGACCTCGTATGTCGCCCCTGGTGCCGCCGGCACCGGCGGGGACGACGTTCCTGTCCCGGTTGATTGGGAATCGTTCCTATACGGCCAGGGCCTCTACGAGGAGCCAGTGCCTGGGATCACCGAAGAAACCTCCACGCCGGCCATTGTGGACCCGGACACGATGGACAGGATCGTCGCCGGGGTGAGGGCCTGGGACGGCAGCACCTACGGGGCAGGCGCTCCGCTGATCCCCACTGCCGGTTACGACCACGAAGGCGACCCGGCCGACCCGGACATGACCAACTGGGCCACACTCGTTGACAACATCAACGCTATGCCTATGGCCGAGAAGGGGATGCTGCTCGACCAGATATTCGAGCCTGAGCTGGAAAGCTATGTGGCGTTGATGACGCCTGGCGGCCAACGGGTCGTCATCCCCACGGTCGCCTACGACAAGGTCGAAACCTATGTGGCCGGGGCGGGGATGGGCAGGCTCGATGTCAATGCCGCCATCTTCGCCGGCGCCGACGCCGGCGTCCCCTGGGAACTCGTCCTGTTTGCCCGCATGATGAAGTCCGGGCCCGACGACACCGCCGCCGGGACGTATTCGGGCCCCGGCGGGAGGGAACGGATAGACATACCGTTCGTCATCGTGGCCGACTCGGTCAGGCAGGGGATGGGCCTGTACCAGGGCGACACGACGTTCGCTCTGCTCCACGCCGTCGATCCGGTCCTGGCGGAACGCATCTGGGACCATCCCTTCAACCTGACGAACGCCGAGGTCACCAAGAAGGACCAGATCGTCAAGCCCCTGTTCAACTACACGCTCGAGCAGCGGGGCATCATGCTGCCCCACAACCGTGACGTGCTCGCCGAGGTTATGAACCTGACCTCGGAGCTCCCCCCGGAACCGATCTTCGAACGGACAGCGCCAGGCGACCTGGAAGAGGCATACCGGACGCAGTACCGGGCCCTGTTCCAGGCCGACCCGACCGAAGAACAGCTCGCCAACTTCATCGAACACTTCAACAGAGAGTTCGACGTGTACGAGCAGGAGGTACGGGCCGGGCTGCTCAAAACGTCGTGGCAGAAGGGCAGCACCGAAGGGTGGTACGCCCTCGACGACGAAGGCAACTACACCCTCAGGGAACCGCCCCGTCAACCCACGGCACCGTCCGAGTTCCATGAGATGATGTCGACGCTGCGTGCCGACGACCTGTACACCAGCAGGTACGGCAACAAGCCGGCCGGCATGGAAGAGGACGCATACGCCAACGTGTTCCAGCAGCAGTCCCGTGACCTCCTCGGCCCGGAGGCCGACCTCCGCCCGGAGTTGGCACAGGCCGGCATGGCGACCGGCGATCCCCGCACCGTCGGCATTCAGGTCGGGTTGTCTGGTGCCGGTTACGGGTCGTCGAAGTTCATGGAGCGTCTCCACCGTGGCGCCAACGTGATCAGGCAATGGACGTAGCGGGATAATGGCCGACAACCTTCAGGGACGCAGGGACTTCACCCAGGCACAGACCGGTAAAGGAATACCCGCACACGCTCCCGGCTACGCCCCCCTCGTAGGCGAATGGTGGAAGCCCCGTAAATGGGTGTGGAATGAGGAACACCAGGAGTGGTGGCACGCCCAGCAGATAGCTCCGTTTGGCCGATACGAGGTCGGCGGCAAGATGTGGAACGACGTAGCGCCCCTAGACCCAACGGTCCCTTTCCAGAAGGGGGCGTTCATCAAGGCCGAGGGGTCCCATGACCGGCCTCCAGTAGCGCATGTGACGATCCGCCCGCATCAGATTCACCATTCGTCGGGCCTCATTCTCGCTACGGACCCCTCCAAGTCGTACACGTTCGGGTCAGACCTGAATCTGTTCCCTGACGAATACACCCGAATGCACTGGCCTTCGGACACCGAGGGCCGGTTTCGGCGATCGCCGCCCTCCACGTCCCTCACGGACCCGGCGCCTGTGCCCGTATCCAACCGAAAGACTTCACCGACCTCAGGACGAGCCACTATGGATGCAGATAAGGCCCAGGCCGTAGCGGCGTGGGTCGCCAGCGACGAGGGCCAACGGTTCCTCACAAGTCAGGCCGGAGGCGCTGCCTCATCTGACCCAACGACGGCCGACCCGTATGAGACTGGGTTGGCGAACCTCGGGAACCAGGTCGCCGACCTCACGGCCGTCCAGGCGTGGGCCGACAGCGAAGAGGGGCGCCGGTTCCTGGGCCTGCCGAGCAAAGCTGAGGCTGGTGGGCAGACGATGGCTCCCGAACAGCGTCAACAGTTCGCATTGCAGGTCCTCCAGGGGCTCGGTGCACCGATTACGGCCGGCAACATGGACGCCCTCCTGGCGTGGATGGGCGGTGAGGAAACGAAGGCAACCAACAACCCGTTGGCAACCACCCAGGGCATCGCCCACCCCGAGCGGTACGGCGGCGGCGGCGAGAACTGGATCTTCAACGACCACGGGGTCAAGAACTATCCGACGTTCGAAGACGGCGTCCGGGCCACGGTCGACACCATCAACCTGTCTGCCTACAGGGATGTCCTGGGGGCCCTCATGGAGGGCACCACCGCACAGGACCTCGAACCGTTGGTTGTGGCTAGCCCCTGGGGGACGGGGACGTTCGGTTCTTCGGACGTGGCAGACGCACTCGCCGGTCTCGGCGTCGTGCGTGGCTGGGTGGACGACGCCCGAGACGAGGCGTCGCAGGGATTCGCCGCCGGGGAGAACGTCCCGACGGGCTACCGGGGCATCGAGGTCGACGGGCAGACGTACCTGCTGTACACGATCGATCCCGGGTTCGGCGCCACGGTTGACGTGGCGTTCACCTACGACAAGACGCTCCCCTACCTGGAACGAATCTCTGCTTCCCAGTGGCAATCGATGGTGGACGACAACCTCGTCCTCACCGGCGGCGACACCACCGACCTTCACGGCCTCGGCAACCGCAACTGGGACGACATCATCGACCAGTTCATATGGGAAGCCGGCCTGCAAGGCACCGATGCCCTGGGCGACCAGACCATCGTCGAGACGTTGGGCCTGTGGATCCTGCGTCCCGACATGTCCGATGTCGAACTCGGGAACCGGATCGCCGAGTCCGACTGGACGAATGCCCGCACCGTTGCCGAGCTCGAATGGAACGACCTTCCCGGTGCCGAACAGCGGCAACGAATCCTCGACGAGGCCATCAGCCTTGCGACCGCCTGGGGGGTTTCCACCGGCGTCAACCTCGACATGTCGGGGTTCACGACGGTGGCGTCGATCCAAGCTGCGAACCCTGAACTGGCCCAATGGGCCACCGACATCGCTTCCGGCAAGGCGACCGAACCCCAAGCCGTCGCCCAGTGGATCATCCCCGCCGCTGCCGCCATCGAAGACTCGCCGTACAACCGGAAACTCACAGACGAAACCCGGATGCAGGGCCAGCAGGACGCCATCACCGCCGACTACCGCAGCCAGGTGATCGACATGTACACCCGGTACGGCATCACGGTGTCGTCCGCCGACGCCGACGACATCTCCGAGGCCCTCTACATGAACACCGACACGTTGGGCGACCTTACCGAACGGGTCAGGGACCAGTCGGCCGGCATCTATCCGCATAAGCCGAGAGAGGTGGACTTCCAGACCTATGCGGCCCCGTTCGCCAACGCCTACGCCATGACTTTGGAAACGACGGTCCCGTCGTTCGACGACCCGATGCTGGCCGGGCATTTGACGAACCCGGACGCCGCCCCGAACCTTTCCGCCTTCCGCAAGGAACTCCGATCCGATCCACGATGGGACACGACGCTGAACGCCCGTGACCAATACTTCCGGTCCTTCGACCAGGTCGGCCGCACGATGGGGTTGGGCTAATGTCAGACGTATCTGTCCGAGACACGGTTGCTGCACGGTACCCGTGGGCCGAATCTCTCGGGTTGACGCAACTCATCTCGGACCTGATCGACGCCGACGCCGGGGCGGCAGAGATCGTCAACGCCATCCGGGCTTCCGATGCGTACAAGCAACGGTTCCCCGGCATGGTCGGTCCCGACGGGACCCGCCGGTTCGAGTCCGAGGGCGTCTACCTTGCCCAGGTCGAAAGCTACCGTGGGGTCCTCCGGGACTACGACGCCCTCGACCCGTCACGGGACAACCCGATGGACTATGTGGCCTTCTTCGATGCCGGCATCGACCCGAACGAGCTCAACGAACGGTTCGCTACCTACAAGGCGTTGGAGCGGGGCTCCACCGAGCTGCTCGACGCCTTCTACGTCTACGCCAACATGGAAGTCACCGTCGATGACCTGTTCCAGGCCGTCGTGTCTCCCGAGTTTCGCCAGGAACTGTCCAACGAGTACGACCAGGGCGTCGCCGGCGGGACCCTCGACTACGAGATGTTCATCTCCCGGGCAACGGAACGGGGCCTGGCACGGGTCGCCACGCTCCTCGGTGACCTCCGGGACCGGGGTGCCCTCTCCGGTACCGCCGTGTCCCAGGTCCTCCAGGTCGACCCGACGTTCGCACGGGAAATCATGGGGGCCCTGTACACCGGCGGCGAAGGGTCGTTCGCTACCGAGACCCTGTCGCTCGACGAACTCTCGCAGGCGTTCTCGTATGCGCTGCTCGCCTCAGCGGCAACCGAATCCGGCCTCGAGGCCCCCACCCGGGAACGCCTCGACGAGTTCCGCAACCTCGGGATCGAGCGGGCGCAACTGCTGCGTACCTACGGCCAGTACAACCTGACCGAAAACGCCATCGAGGGGATGCTGCAACGGGGCGGATTCGACGACACCGACCTCACCCAGTCGATGTTCGAGGAAGCTGCCCTGCTCGGTACCTCCGATGTGGTCAACCGGGCCCGAGGAGTCGAAAGCACCCTCGGTCGCCGAGGCGGAGGGTTCCAGACCGCTGTCGAGGGGACCAGGTTCACCCAAAGGGGCCGAGGTGTGCAACCCGGGCGGGTACGGCCGAGCCCCTACAGGTAACGGCCAGTACACACTGTTTGGGCTAATGGTTGACCGTTCCTTCACGGCGGCCCCGGAGTCGTGAAGCGTAGGTGAACCGGGCGTAGGAGACTCGTGGACAACAGCGACTATGGAGTTGACGAAAGCGGGTCGAGCCTCCGGCAAAAGCTGGAGGAGACACTTGAAGAGAATCGACGAATCACCACCGAACTATCCGGCCTCAAGGCTTCGAGCCTTATCGAGGAGCACGGATACGGATTGGTGAAGCTCGAGGACCTGGACGGTGTCGCACTGGACGAGATGGCCGACACGGCCCTGAAGCTCCAAGAGGAGCGTCAGGTTCAACAGGTTGATCTCGCCCGGGACATGCTGGCTCGGCGTGGGCTAGACGGTGCAGACCTGGACAAGGCAGTCGAAGACTTCCTGGCCCCGGCCGGCACCAACGTATCCTCCGCCGCTCACGGCAGGGTGAAGGCCACTTCGGCGATCGGCGGCACAGCCGCTCCGCTGAGGGACACCTCCACCCTGGTCGGTCTCGACGCAATCGAGGCCGGGCTTCGAGAGAAGACGTAAGCCAGCCCTACCAATCCATCACCTACCACTGGAGTAATACCTCATGGCAACAGGGAGCTTAGGTCTCCTTGAGAGCGCCAAATATGGGTCAACGACCCTGGGCCGAGGCGTCGTCACGACGCTGATCCAGGAATCGCCGATCCTCGAGATGCTGCCCTTCACGAGCATTTCCGGCAACGCACTCAAGGTCACCGTTGAAGATACCCTGCCGGCCCCCGCCTTCCGTGACGTGAATGAGACCTACAGCAGGACTCATGGCACCGACACGGAACGGTTCTTCGGTTGTGCAATCCTGGGTGGAGAAGTCTTCATAGACAACTTCATCGTCAGGGTGCAGGCCGATGTCGTTTCGGCGAAGGCCCGGCAATACGGCAAGTTCGCCAAGGCAATGTCAAGGACGTTCGACAAATCGTTCTTCGACGGCACTGGCACTGCCAAGGACTTCAAGGGCATCAACACCCTCATCGACGAAGGTTTAGGACAGAAGAAGGCGGTAGCCACCAACGGCAACCCGCTGACCCTGGACCTCCTCGACGAGACGTTTGACCTCGTCCGTTCACAGTCCAGCCCCGACGTTCTCTTGATGAACCGGTTCGTCCGGCGCAAGATGAACGTCCTGGCACGTTCCACCTACTCGGGCATCAGCCTGATCGATGTCGGTACCGATTCGTTCGGCCGGCAGGTCATGGTCTACAACGGTGTCCCGGTTCGCCTCGTCGGCGATGACAAGGACGGCACCGCCATCCTTGGCTTCGACGAGACGCAAGGTTCGAGCAGCGTCACCTCCTCGGTTTACGCCATCGCATTCGGCGTGGACGAGAACGTGCACGGCATCCTCGGACTCGGCGGCTCCTTCGACGTGGTCGACTTCGGCGAGACAGAGGCCGCCCCCGGGCACCTCGGTCGAGTCGAGGTTTACCCCGGCGTTGTCATCAACAACTCATTCAGTGTTGCCCGTCTCCACGGCATCACTGAAGCCTGATCGGAGAAACTGACATGGCACAAGCCACACGAACCCCCGGTCCCGGCACCACCATCAAGGACGCCCTGGCGGCGACACTCATCACATCGGCTGCTCACGCAGCAGACGTGGCTGTCTCCTGGGTGCAGGTGGATCGACCCAGCAGCGTTGTCGTCGTGACGACGCTCGGAGCGATCAGCTCCGATGTGTCGGCCACCGACATCGAGATCGTTGGAGCCGACGATGATTCGGGCACCAACACCGTCTCGTATGGTCACTTCGATGCGATCGGCCCGTCGGACGACAACGAGACCAGGTATCTGGAAGCCGTCGTTCACAAGCCGTACATGGGTGCGATCCTGGATCTCACCAGGTCTGGCTCGGGAACCGTCGTTGCCGGCGTCAAGGTGCACGCAATCGAGCACCTGGCCCGCTCCAACACCCGGACCGCCTGACCGCAGTTCAGTAGGCTGGGAGGGGCGGGGCTTCGGCCCTGCCCCCTCAGACCTTTGACAAGGGACGTACATGGAACCCGACAACACGGACACGCATCACTGGCACGTCGAGGCCGTTCTCGAGAAGTGGGACGCCGAAGAGGACCACCTGGCCGGCGCACCGCCGAACGAGGTTGTTCGAGAAGACGGCAACCTGCTCCTCAACGAGGGCATCACTGCCCTGTTGAACCTGCTGACGGGTGCTTCGGAGGACGCATTCAACAATTCGAACTCGTACATCGGGGTCGGCGACTCGACGACCACGGCTGCTGCTTCGCAGACTGGCCTGTCGGCTTCGTCGAACAAGACGTACAAGGCTATGGAGTCCGGGTTCCCGAGCATCTCGGGGCAGACGGTGTCGTTCAAGTCGATCTTCGGGTCGGGCGACGCCAACTATGTCTGGAACGAGTGGACCGTCGCCTCCGGTAACTCGGATTCGTCCGACAACCTCAACCGCAAGGTGGCGGCCCTCGGTACGAAAGTATCGGGTTCCTCCTGGACGTTGACCGTCAGCATCACAGTTTCGTGACCACGCCGCAGATGAGTACAGAAGAAGTGATCTCCGCCCTGTCGGAGCGGGGTCAGCTCGAATGGGAGCTTGCCGCCCAGCGGGTCCTGATCTCCAAGTTGCAGCAGGCGGCCGACACGGCCGAGGCTGCCGATGCCGACTAGCTACCCGGGAAGCCTCGACTCTCTCACTACGTCCATCGCTGCAACCGATGAGATGGACGATTCCGGTCTCGAACATGACCTGTTGCATAACACTGCCCACGGTGCGATCAACGCCGTTGAGGCCAAGGTCGGCACGGGGGCTTCTACCGCTGTAAACGAAGGGGTCCTGGGCGGCACCGGGTCGGGCACGTCGGCCTGGACAACCGGTCCGACCCTGGCAGGCACCGTTACCGCAGCAGCGTTCGCTGGTCCGTTGACGGGCAACGTCACCGGCAATGCCTCCGGTACTGCGTTGACGGTTACGCAGGCAGCGCAGTCTGCGATTACCTCAGTGGGCACGTTAACTTCAGCCACGATCTCAGGCGATCTGACAGTTGATACATCCACACTCAAGGTGGACTCATCGAATAACCGTGTCGGTATCGGCACCACAGCACCGAACAACTCTCTGTCCGTCGGAATCGCCACCGCCTCGCCCGTGCCGAATGTCTTGAAGGGGTTGGATGTTCAGTACGGGACCGAAACTAAGGGCGGCGTTCAGATGAACCCGTCCACGGGCGAGGTCCGTATGGGGGCGCTGAACTCGACGGGCGACTACTTCGTCACGTTGTACGCCGACAATGCGGAAGCCATGCGAATCGACAAGGACGGCAACGTCGGTATCGGTTTCACTGCACCTTCTTACAAGTTGGCTGTCAACGGGGCGATGGCTGCTGCCTATGACACGAACACGACTTCTTATCTTGGGCGTGCTGCTGTTGGCTATATGGGTTCTTCTGATTGGGCAGCGTTTGCTCATATAGACAGCAATACTACGTCTGGTTGGGCCTTGATACAGAATTCTTCGGGGAGGACGGCTGTCAACTCTGCAAGTGGTCAAGACCTCGCATTTGCTATCAACAATGTTGAGAAGATGACAGTTGATTCGGGCGGCAATGTCGGCATCGGCACCACCAGCCCTGTCAGCGCATTAGAGATCGCCTCCGACGAAGACTTGACGGACTTCACCAGCACCGCCCGTGGTGCGTTGACGATCTCAAACACGGACTACAACTCTGGCGACTACCAGTCAATCGACTTCCGA
>PVBE012289124.1_pt1 | contig 47615 bp, 49 predicted proteins | sample 1631181 | NCBI WGS metagenome assembly PVBE01 (sample SAMN08397723, study PRJNA350692) | Marine metagenome, whole genome shotgun sequencing project. | isolation source: water | place: Pacific Ocean | collected 2012-04
AGGATGCCCTCCCCGCCGCGCACCTCGCCCACGATCTCCTCCAATCCCGCAATCATATTCGTCAGGGTCTCGCGGTTGTCTGAGACCACCCCTCCCAGAGCCTTGAGCACGTCGGGGACGACCTCACCATTCAGTTTTGCATCCTTTTCTATGGGGTCGCCCTGGGGTGTGCCCGGTTCGATGGAAAGCTGCATGCCTCCCAGAACGGTGGCGCTCTCGATTCGAATGGCATGGTCGACATAGAGGTCCACGGGGCGGTCGAGGGAGAGTTCCACCACCACGCGCTCGCTCGGGTCGGCTTCCTGCTCAAGATTCAGGTCCAGTGAATCGACCCGGCCCCAGCGCATGCCCGCAACCAGGACGGAGTCCCCCCGACGCAGTCCACCTGCCTCCGCAAAGCGCACGACACGCACCTCGCGGTCATTGAGCAACGAGAAGTCGGTCTTGAACAGGGTGAACCAGGCCAGCAGGGCGATGATGGATACGAAGAAGATGCCCAGGAGAACGTGGCGGTTGGTGTGCATGGTGTTGTTTCCCAGGTGCTAGACGCCCAGGAACTCCTTCAGCTTGGGTTCGTCGGGATCGAAGAACGTCTCGATCGGCTCACGCACGAGGGCGACCCCTGCGTGCATGAAAATGACCTCGTCGGCCACCGCCTTCAGGCAATCGATGCGGTGCTCGACGACCAGCGAGGTGACTTCAAGGGTTTCGGAGAGTTCGCGGATGAGATTATTGATGGAGCGCGAGATGCGGGGGTCCAGGCCCGCGTTCGGCTCGTCGTACAGGACGATTTCGGGTTCGGTGATCAGGGCGCGTGCCAGTCCCACCCTTTTCTTCATCCCGCCCGAGATCTGAGCGGGAAACTTGTCGGCGGACTCGGGGATGTGCACCAGGCCGAGGGTGTGCTCGACCTTCTCGCTGATCTCGGCGGGCTTGAGGTTGGTGGTCTCTTGCAGGGGCAGGGCCAGATTTTCGGCCACCGTCAGCCAGTTGATCAGCGCACTCTCCTGGAAGACGTAGCCCATGCGCCGGCGCAACGCGGCCAGGTCGCTCTCCGTGGTTTGAGCTATGTCCTGGCCGTCCACGACGACGCGTCCGGCGTCGGGTTGCAGCAGTCCGATGACGTGGCGCAAGGTGACGGACTTGCCCGAGCCGGAGCCACCCATCACCCCCAGACACTGGCCACGACGCACGTCGAAGCTGAGTCCGCGCAGGATGTGCTGGTCCCCGAAGGACTTGTGCACCCCTTCCAGCCTGATCAGTGTGTCAGCATCGCTGGGCATGGTCAGTTCTGGTAGAGGATCCAGGTGAGGAAGTAGTTTGCGACGATCACTGCGATGATGGAGTCGCGTACAGCATGGGACGTGGCCCGGCCGACTCCCAGGGCGCCCCCCTTGGCTTTCAGCCCGCAAGAACAAGAGATGATCGCCACGATCCCTCCAAAGATGCTCGCCTTGAACAGGCCCGCAAAGACATCCTTGGGAAGCTGGATGACCTCACCTGTCGTACGAAGGGCTTGAATGGCGGAGTCCATGTAGAGGCCCCAGCCCACGTGCAGTTGGGAGCCGGCCACGAAGCCTCCTCCAAGGATGCCGATCGTGTTGCAGAGAACAGTCAGGAACGGAGCGATGATCGCCAAGGCCACGACTCTGGGGAGAACCAGGAACGACACCCTGTCCACGGACAGGACCTCAAGAGCCGAGAGCTCATCGGCCACGCTCATCGTGCCGATCTCAGCAGCCAGTGCGCTGCCCACGGTCGCGGCGAGGATGACCGCGGTGATGAAAGGGCCCATCTCCCGCGCCATGGAGGCGGCCACGATGACCCCGATCTGATCCTGCTGTCCGTAGCGGGCCAACTCGATGCCCATCTGGAGGGAGAGGATCATTCCCACGAACAAGCCCACGAGCAGCACCACGTGCACGTTCATGATGCCGCTGGTGAACAGTTGGTCCAAGAACCAGCGCCGACGCTTGGGCAGGTGGTGCAGGCGTCGCAGGACCTTGATCCCCAACTCGATGCGGAAGCCCGCCGCCCCCAGGAATTTCCTGAAGCTGCGCAACTGGTAGAGCAGGTAGAGCACACTGGCTCCGAACGCCAGGGTCAGGATGTCGGAGGGGGAGTCCATGGGGGGTGGGCCTGCTATTGCTCCGTTCCGCCGGTCCGCTCCAGGGGCCAACCGGGGCCGGGGAAGGCCGGTTGAAGAAGAGTGACGCCCTCAGCACCCGAACGCCAGCGCAAGAGGCCGAACAGTACGGACTGCTCGCTGGTAGGCACCCCCTCGTCCATGTAGTCACGACGGGCCCACAGGCCCATGAGCGAGCGCCGATCTTCCCTCTTGCCCTTTTCTCGCCTCCAGAGGCCCAACCAGCTGCGCTCTCGCAGTTGCTGGCCCTTGCGCCGCTGGCTGTAGAGCTCCCACATCCAGGCGTAGTGCTCTTCCACGAAATCCAGTCTCCAGGTAAAGGGGCTGGGCGCGGGGAAGGCGAAGGTGGACTCGTCGTCCGCTTCGGATTCGTAGCGGCTGAAGAAAGGAAACACCTTGCGCCAGCTGCTCAGGCCCTCAGGGCTGTGTTTGTCCCATGCCTGGTAGAAGGGCAGCACCAGGGTCGTGTCCTTGATGTCCTTCCCGTACACCTCGCGCCGCTTGTTGAAGATGGGCCACAGAACGTGGGTTGAGGTCATGCCGTCCCCTTCAAAGTGCGAGTAGAAGGGCCATACCCGCGTGCGGTTGGCCTGGCCCGTATCTCCCGCTCGTTGGATGGTCACAAGGGGCCAGGGTCCGTCCCACGCCCAGAACCCGTTCTGAGAGTTGGCCGTGTAGCCGAAGAAGGGCCAGAGTGCCATCCAGCTCTTGGTCGCTCCACGTTTCTGACCGCCGAAGAGTGGCCAGATCATCCAGCGCTTGTCCTGTTCAGCTTCAGGTCGATCTAGGTCGTTGCTCTGCCAATGAAAGAAAGGCCACAGGAAGAACCAGCGTTCATAGCGGCCCTCCCAGCTGTTGACGCCCACGAGCGGCCAGACCCGCCAATCGTTCCCTCCACCGCTCCCCGTGCGATCCGCATCCGGCGAGTCTTCACTCTCGACCGGGCGCGACCAGGAGAAGAACGGAAACAGGAAATGCGTGGTCACCCGACCGTTGCGCTCATACCGGATGAACAGGGGCATCAGCACGAACACCATTCGATCGTAGGAGAGGAAGTGCTCGACCACTCCGCCGACAGGTACCAGGGCCCGCACGATGCGACCGTCGTTGGTCTTGGACCAGTAGATCCCCGGCAGCCCGAAGAAGGTCCAGGTGTCCGGCGCGTCCGCATAGTATTGGCGCGAGTAGCGAGCCAGGGGCAGCAATTGGTAGACGCTCTCCCGTGGCGTGAGTACCACACTGCCAAAGGGTGGCAGGAACGAGGACTCGCTGCGTGCAGGGGTGCTGCGCGCGTGGGAGGCCAAGGGGCGTAGGGCCCAGTACGTCACCGCGCCGTTTTCCACCTTGCGGCGAACCACGACAGCACCGCCCAGAGCTTCCACCTCGCGCTCCCCTCCGGCTGTGGAGAGCTCGCTGATCAGCGGTGCCAGGTGCCGTTCCTGATCGAGGCCGGCGCACCCTGCGAGGGCCCAGGCCAGCAGGCTCATCCACAGTGCGGACGCCCGGGGTCTGCTGGGCACTTGTAGGGGGACTTCCGGGTTGGGGTGAACTCGCATGGGAGAGGTGGATTGTCGAGCCCACCGCTGCCATTGCAAGCATGGGGGTGAATGGATCGGCCGCAGCCTTCGGTTGTAGCCTCCCGAAACCGTTGCTACTGTCCGATTCCCCACGGTACCGGGTGCGCGGATCTCCATTCCCGTCCTCTGCACCTATCGGCCTCCTTTCTGGCACTCCTTGCGCCCCACACCGCGCTGAAATGAACACGTTTCTCTCCGGCATCCAGTCCAGTGGCCAGCTACACCTGGGCAACTACTTCGGTGCCATGCGCCAGCACATCGCCTCTCAGGATGAAGAGGGAGAGCACTTCTATTTCATCGCCGACTATCACGCGCTGACGACCACTCGGGATCCGGAGGTCCTACGCGAGAATGTGCGTGAGGTGGCCGTGGGCTATATGGCCCTGGGTCTTGACCCCGAGCGCGTGGCGTTCTTCCGGCAGAGCGATGTGCCTGAAGTGACGGAGTTGACCTGGCTCCTGTCCACGGTCACGGGTATGGGGCTCCTCGAGCGTGCCCACTCCTACAAGGACAAGATGGCCCATGGGATCAAGCCTGTCGTGGGCCTGTTCACCTATCCGATCCTGATGGCCGCGGACATCCTGGCCTACGACTCGACCATCGTGCCCGTGGGCAAGGATCAGGTGCAGCATCTGGAGATGGCCCAGGACATGGCGGGCTATTTCAACTCGACCTACAGCGAGGTCTTTGTGCGACCCGAGGCGCGCCTGCCTGAGTCGGGCAAGATGGCTCGCGTTCCGGGGCTCGATGGGGAGAAGATGAGCAAGTCCTACGGCAACGGCCTGTGGATTTTTGAGGAGGGCAAGGCGCTCAAGAAAGCCGTTGGGCGCATCGTCACGGACTCGCGTGCGCCGGAGGAGCCCAAGGATCCCGAGGGTGTGCTTCTGTTCGATTTCCTCTCCCTGTTCCTGGAGGCGGGCGAACTGGAGGAGTGGGGGGAGCGCCTGCGGGCCGGGGGCGATGGGGCTCCGGGTTACGGCCACTTGAAAATGCGTCTGATCGAGGCCATCGATGAACACTTCGGTCCCGCGCGCGAGCGGCGCCGCGAGCTGCTGGCCGACCCCGCCGAGGTGGATCGAGCCCTGGCGCTCGGGGCTCAAAAAGCCCGCGAACGCGCCTGTGCCACCCGTGATCGAGCCCTAGCCGCCTGCGGACTGCGCTGAGGAGTACTCCCATGACCAGTCGCCATTCCCCCTGCCTGCGTCCCCTGATCGTGCCGCTGATGCTTGCCGCATGTGCGGGCCCCGATGGTGGGTCCAAGGCCTCCACTGTTCCTCCGGCGCCCGCACCGGTCCAGCCGGGGCCTGTCGATCCGGCCCCCGAGGTGCGCGTGCCTCCGACCAAGGTCCTGCCGACCCCTTGGACCGCTGCTTTCTTGGGACGCGCCATCCTGTTGGCCGACCGCATCACGATTGAGGGGCCCGCGGGGCTGGTGGAGCACTGCGTCATGACCCTCGATGATGCGCTCTTCGAACGTACGGAACGTCCGACTGCTGACGGACTGGAGCTCATCCTGAAACCCCGTGGGGGTACCGACGGGCAGGAGCTGCTTCGAGCCCAGATCGATGCCTGGAACCTGGCGGCCTACAAGGAAATACGTATGGATCTGCACGCGGGCATGAGCGAAGTGATCGTGACCGCGGAGGGAAACGCCCTGTGGAAAGACACCGATGGGACCGAGAAACGCGGTGCCCGGTTGCTGTTTCGCGGCTCTGTCAAAGGGGTCTCAGGGGTTTCAGGGGTCAAGGAATCACCCGCACCGGGGTCCCGAACACCGAGACGATGAACGCGTCGACGCTCATGTCGGCCAGGGCGTCGGGGGGTCTTTCACTCTCGGCTGAGGGGTGTCCTCCCCGGCGCGTCGTGTGGATTGCCCTGGCCATGCTGACCTGCTTGTGTGCCTCCTGTTCCAGTCACCGCCCAAGCTGGGAGGCTACCTGGCAATCCCCCGGTGCCGAATTCGAGCCGGGGGAGGAGCTCGCGTTGCGCGCCGCGCGCACCTACTACGACGAGGGCAAGCTGGAGGCCGCCCTGAACCTACTGAGGCCCGTGGCCCAGAACGCGGAGGACAATCTCGAGCTTGGATTCTGGCTGCAGGATCTGGAGTGGGAGTGGGCTGAGCAGATGGGGCAGGAGACCGGGGCCCTCGTGACGGGCTATGCGGAGCGAGCCCAAGCCAAGCCCACACCGGCAAGCTTGATACTGGCGGCACGCCTGGCGGAAGGTGCGGAGGCCCTGGCAGGGCTCGAGAGCGCCCTGACACTGGACCGGGATCACGCCTGGGCCCACTACACCCGGGCCCACGTCCTGCTGGGTGAACGCCAACTGGCGGATCGCTGGTCCGCCGCGCGTGCCGCACTTGTCCGGGCGTTGGAGCTCGATCCCTCCCACCTGCGGGCCCGTCGCCTGGAGGCCTGGATCCTGGCCCAGGAGGGAGACGTGGCTCAGGCTGCCACGGCCTTGGAGCGTTGGCTGAGCCAGACTCGCAGGGATGCCAGGGTGGCACATGCCGTGCGCTTGGAGGCCGAGGTGGACCTCGCACTGATGTGGGTGCGACAGGGTCTGGCGGAAGAGGCTGAGGCTCTCCTGCTGACCCATGCCGGTCAGAAGATCGGACGTGCGCGACGCCTGGCCGTCCTGGCCGTGGCCCAGCACGAGCAGGGGCGTATCGAAGACTCCCTGAACACGGCTCGGCGCGCGGAGTTGGCCGACCCTGCGGCGCTCCTGCCCATCGTGCAGCAGGCTCTCTTGCACGGACAGGAGGACCGTCGTCTTAAAGATTCTAAACGTCTCGATGAACAGGAGCTAGCCAGAAGACACCGGGCTCAAGCACAGATACGCTGGCAGGAAGTGGTGGACTCTGCCGCGCACCAGGGAGATCTCGCAGGGCTGCTGCAGAGTGTGCGTGCCCGTGTTCACCTGGAACGCTCGGCCCAACCCGTGGAACCGCCGGACGCAGGGCCCGAAGACGGTGCGGGGAATTGAAGGCGGTCATCCAGAGAGTGACACATGCCAGTGTCGACGTGGAGGGTGAGCGGGTGGCCCAGATCGGCAAGGGGGCTTTGGTGCTGGTGGGCATCGTGGACGGGGATGACGAGGCCGGTGCCAGGGCTCTGGCAGAGCGCGTGGGTCGCCTGAGGTACTTCCCCGACGACCAGGGGCGCATGAACCTCTCCCTTGATCAGGTGGGTGGGGAGTTGCTCGTCGTGAGCCAGTTCACCTTGGCTGCGAACGGCCGCCGTGGCCGCCGGCCTTCCTTCGATCAGGCCTTGGAGCCAAGCCTCGCCGAGCCCCTATACGAGAGCTTCGTTGGAGCGTTGGAGGCTCTGGGCCTGCCCTGTTCCAGGGGTGTGTTCGGGGCCCAGATGGCCGTCGAGCTGCTCAATGACGGCCCGGTGACCTTTGTTCTGGAGAGTTGATCGGAGCCCCGATCGCTCTCCATCCGCCGCGACCCAAAGCGTCGCAAGTCCAGTCTTGACAAGAACTTGCTGGCGGGGGATCATCCGATTGTGGGTTGGGGGAAGTGCCCGGACCCTCCACCGACTCCGGCCTTCTACTCCACAGAAACCAGACGTCCTTAATCTCCCCGGGACAATACCGACCATGGCTTCCACCTCTGCTCAGACCACAACCAAGCGAGAGTTGGTTGCGCGTATCACTGAGCAGATCAATCGCTTCCAGGACGAGAAATTCCAGGCGGCCCAGGAGCAGGTGGGTGCGGATCTGGCCCGTGGAGGCGAGCGTGCCAGGAAGGCCAAGGCCCGACTGGAACGCCTCAAGGGAGCGCGCATGACCAAGGTGCTCGTCAAGGAAGTGCTTGAGACCTTCCTCGAAGAGGTCGTGGGGGAGTTGGCCCTCGGCCACAGGTTGGAGTTCCGTGAGTTTGGTGTATTTGAAGTGCGGCAACGTCTCGCACGCAAGGCCCAGAACCCGCGCACTCTCGAAGCGGTCGACGTCCCGGCCAAGCGTGTGGTCAAGTTCAAACCCGGTCGTTCCATGCGCGCGCTCGTCTGCGACAACCCGGACCCTCTCGATCAATCTGAGGTCTCGGAGAATCTGGGTGCGGAGCGCTCAGGAGATTCAGCATCGAAGGCAGGCGGCTCTTCGGGAGGTGAGGCCGGGAAGTCGGCATCCGGGCCGGACAGCAAGTCCGATTCCGGATCGGGCTCCAAGTCTCCGCCGACGCCGCCCAAGCCCAAGAATCCCTCCTCGCCGTTCTAGGGCGCGCTCTCCGGGGGCAAGGCGCTGGTCCGTCGTCAGGCGCCCGCCAGAGCCAGGGCCGCATCTACATCGGCGATCAGGTCGTCAACATGCTCGACGCCGACGGACAGTCGCACGAGGCCGTCTTCAAGGCCCGCAGCGCGGCGGACCTCCGCGGGAATCGAAGCGTGGGTCATGCTGGGTGGGGTTTCGACCAGGGACTCCACTCCACCGAGGGACTCGGCCAGGGTGAAGAGCCGGGTACTGCTGGCAAAGGCCTCACCCGCCTGGACTCCGCCGGAGAGCTCGAAGGAGACCATTCCGCCCCCGTGGAGCATCTGCTGCCCGCAGAGGGCGTGCTGAGGGTGGGAGGGGAGGCCGGGATAGTGCACCCGGTCCACGCCGGGGTGGGCCTCGAGATGCCGAGCGATGGCGATGGCGTTCGAGCAGTGACGCTCCATGCGCAAGGCCAGGGTCTTGGTGCCGCGCAGGACCAAGAAGGAATCCAGTGGGCCAGGGGTGCCCCCGCAGGAGTTCTGGTAGAAGGCCAGCTCTTCACGTAGGTCATCGGACTTCCCGATCAATGCGCCGCCAACCACATCGGAGTGGCCGCCCAGGTACTTGGTCAGGGAGTGCAGCACGATGTCCGCGCCGAGGTTGAGGGGCGTCTGCAGGTAAGGCGTGGCAAACGTGTTGTCCACAGTCAGGAGGGCACCCGCCCCATGGGCGATCTCGGCCATGCTAGCGATGTCCGTCAGGCGCAGCAGCGGGTTCGAGGGGCTCTCCACATAAACCATGCGCGTGGCGTCGGTCACGGCGGCGCGCACGGCATCGGAATCGGTTGCATCCACAAAAGTGAACTGAATCCCGTAGCGCTCATAGACCTGGGTGAAGATGCGGTAGGTGCCCCCGTAGAGATCGTTGCCGGCGACGATGTGATCTCCGGGGACGAAGCGTCCGAGCAGGGCGCTGGTTGCCGCCAGTCCGGAGCTGAAACACAGGCCGAAGGTGCCCCCCTCCAGGGAAGCCAGGTTCTCCTCCAGGGCCGTGCGTGTGGGGTTGTGCGTACGCGAGTACTCGTAACCGCCCACCGGGTCCCCGGGCGCGTTCTGAGCGTAGGTGCTGGTCATGTAGACCGGCGTCATGACCGCGCCCGTTACGGGGTCGGGCTCCTGGCCCGCATGGATGGCACGGGTCTCAAAGCGCGTTGAGGTCTGATCCGGGTTCGAATGCTCGTCTTGGGGTGTCATGGGAGGAGATCTTATCCGTTAGCCTCACGGGCCACCATGCTCTGCCACGGCTCCGAAGATTCCAGCGCCCTTGAGGCGCGGCGTGCCAAGTACTCGGCACCTGTTCTCGAGTTCGACGTCGTTCTGTCCCTGCTGGAGACCTTCGCCCACAGCTCCCTGGGTCGGCGGGCCCTGCGTGACCTCGGCCCGCGTACCAAGAATGAGGCTCGAGCCGCGTTGGCTCGGGTGCGGGAGATGCAGGACCTTGAGAAGAACGGCGGCGGCCCGAGCTTCGCGGGGGTCAGCGATCCCGTCCCGATTGAAGCGGGGGGTCGCATCCAGCGCTCCTATGACGAAGAGCGCTGCATGGCGCTGCGCGGCGTGTGCATGGCGGGCATGCGGCTCGCTGACTGGTTCGCGGAGCGCGCAGAGGAGGTCCCCGAGCTGGCCCGGGTGACTGAAGCCCTGCCGCGCATGAACTCGCTCGTGGAGGCCATCGACCAGGTGCTCGATGAACGTGGCCGTGTGCGCCGAGACGCTTCTCCTCTCCTGGCCCGGTTGGGCAAGGATGAACGCCGCCTGTCCAGCGAGATCAATACCATTCTGCGCCGCATCGTCGCCAGCAGTGGTGTGCGTGCGGTCCTCTCGGACTCCGCTGTCCATCGTCGTGGGGGGCGGCCTGTGCTGGCCGTGCGGGCCAAGAGCTCGGGCCGCGTGCGCGGGCTCGTACACGACCGCTCCCAGAGCGGGGAGAGTGTCTTCATCGAACCCAACGAGGTCATCGAGCCCGGCAACCGCCTGGCCGAGCTGCAAGCCGACGCGCGTCGCGAGACCGAGCGCATTCTGCTCGAGCTCAGCGCCACGGTGCGCGCCGCTCGTGGCGGGCTCGAGTCCTTGGCCGAGGGGCTGGCGGAGCTGGAGCTGGCATCGATCGGGGCCCGAAGTGCTGTGCGCGATGGGGGGCAACCCGCTCTGCAGCCCGGGGACCCCGGTGCAGCCCAGGGCCTGCTCCTGCGTTCCGCTCGCCACCCGCTGCTCCTGGAGCAGGAGCGCCAGGGGCAGATCTCCGGCGTGGTCCCCATCGACGTTCGTCTCGGTGGGGAGTTCGACATGCTGATCATCACGGGGCCCAACACGGGCGGCAAGACGCTGGCCCTCAAGACAGCCGGACTCTTTGCCCTCCTCACGCGCTGCGGCCTGCCCGTTCCCGCGGCCGAGGGCACGACGGTCCCTCTATATGAATGTGTTGCGGCGGACATCGGAGACGAGCAGGAGATCCGCCAGAACCTCTCGACCTTTGCCTCACACCTCGTGCGCATCAAGGGGGCCCTCGCGCAGGCGGACAGCGAGTCCCTGGTCCTGCTCGACGAGCTCGGCGGGGGGACGGATCCCGAGGAAGGTGCCGCGCTGGGGGAGGCGGTGCTTGAGAACCTGCTGGAGCGGGCCGTGCCGACCTTGTGTTCGACCCACATCGGCAAGCTGAAGGAGTTCGCCTTCCGCCATGTACGGGCCGAGAATGCCTGCACCGAATTTGACGTCGGGAGCCTCGAGCCCCTGTACCGGCTCATGATCGGATCCCCGGGGGAATCCGGAGCCCTCGTCATCGCTCGCCGTCTGGGCCTGCCGGAGGCTCTGGTCGAGCGCGCCGGGTCCCTGCACGAGAGGCGCGATGGAGAGCTGGCCGATCTGATGGAGGAGGTGCGCGTGGCCCGCACCGCCGCCGAAGAGCTGCGCGCCGGTGCCGAGGCGCGCCTCGATGAAGCCCGCGAGCGCATCGTCGAGCTGGAAGACGTGCGTGGCGATCTGGACCGGCGTGGTGAGCAGCTGGAGGCGGAGGCCCAGAAGGGTATCGAGGAGCGGGTGCGCGATGGCCTGCGGAAGGTGGGACGCGCACGCGCCCTGCTGTCCCAGGTTCCCAAGGAGACGGCCCTCAGCCTGGGCGAACTTCTGGACGAGCTGGAGGCCGATCTGACCGGGGCCAGCCTGAGTGAGCGGCGCGAAGCGTTCCTCTCTTCCTTGCGCAAGGGCAGCCTCGTCTATCTGCCGCGCTACCGGCAGCGCGTGCTCGTACACAAGATCAACGCGGCCAAGCGCGAGGTCGTCTGCAAGCTGGGGGGTATGAAACTGCGCGTCACCTTCGAAGAGGTGACCCCCTACGAGTCCCTCTAGACCTTGGGCACAAAACACTTCCGTTCGGGGGGGCTCTGGCTCCTAGAATGCTCTGGTGACTTTCAGCCTTTCCAAGCCCCTCATTCTGTGCCTCTTGGCGCTGGCTTCCTTGAGCGGGGCGACCGCGACCCACCAGGATGCTCAGGATCCTGAGGCCTCGAGCGACGCGTTCGCCGAAGAGGTCGTGCCCTTCATCGCACGCTATTGTGCAGAGTGCCATGCGGAGCTCGATGAGGACCAGAGCCTCGTGCTGACCAGGTTCCGCGTTGGGGAGGATGCGCGAGCGGCGGCGGAAACCTGGGAAGACGTGGTGGCCGTCCTGGACCTGTTCGACATGCCGCCCCGGGAGGCTGAGCAACCGAATGCGCACGAGCGGTCCCGGATGGTGGATGTCCTTGAGGGCGTGCTGGCCTTGGGCCCGGCGAAGGCACCTGAGGTCCTGCGGCGTCTGAATGCTGCCGAGTACACCCGCACGGTGCGTGACCTCCTGGGTGTGGAGTTCGACGCGCGCGCGCACTTCCCACCGGACGGTATCGGCCACGGATTTGACACCATTGCCGAGAGTCTCACCCTCTCTGATCTGGGGGTGGAGCTGTACCTCTCGACCGCCGAGACCCTGGCGTCCGAAGCCGTGGCCGTGGACCGTAGTGCTGACCCTGCGCGACGACGGTTGGCGCGCGAACAACTCAGCGGAGCAGGGCGCGCAGGGGCCAAGGTCTTGAGCACCAACGGCACCATCGCCGGCACTTTTGAGGTCCCGCGAGCCGGCCGCTATCGGTTGAGTACCGCCGTGGCTGCCAGCCAAGCCGGAACGGACCTGGCCCGCATGGGGCTCACAATCGGAATGCAGGCGCTGGGAGAGTTCGACGTGGAGACGACCCCGGGCCGCGCCCGAGCAGGGCACCCCGAGGTGCATGCCGTCGAGTGCCAGCTCGCGGCGGGTTCCCACCGAGCGGGGGTCCGGTTCCTGAATGACTACTACGTTCCCGAGCACCCCGACCCCACCCGTCGGGATCGAAACCTCTACGTGCAGTGGATCGAACTCGAGGGCCCCCTCGACCCTCCGCCCCTGACCCTGTTCCAGGCGCAGCTCGCCGGGCGCATGGGACCCGACGGCCAGCCCGAGCCGGAGGCGAGTCGCCTGGCCCATCTGGTGCATCGCATCTGGCGACGACCGGCCCGGGCCGGTGAGGTCGATCGCCTGCTGGCCCTCCCCGACCCCGGGTGCGCGGCCGACGAGCGCCTCCTTGTTCAGTTGACTGCCCTCCTGGCTTCGCCCCACTTCGTCTTCCGGCCCGAGCCGGAGACCTTGGGGGATGTCGAGGGCGACCTCCGTCCCCTCAGCGACGTCGAGTTGGCCTCATGCTTGTCCTACTTCATCTGGGGCACGACCCCCGACCCGGAGCTTCAGCTGGCTGCGGGTCGAGGGGAGCTCACCGACGCCAAGGCCTACCGGCACAGGGTTGAGCGCATGCTTGACGACCCGCGCTCCATCGCCTTCTCCCGGTCCTTCTCCATCCAGTGGCTACAGCTGGGGGGATTGCAGTTATTGGGAGCGCAGTCAGAGGGCGCATCCGAAGCGGACTCCACTGAAGAGGGGCCGCTTGAGCCGAGTCCGGGCCTGAAGCGGGCGATGGTGGCTGAGAGCGTGGCGTTTTTTGATGCCGTGCTGCGAAGGGGGCTGAGCCTCTGGCAATTGCTGGAAGCGGACTGGACCCATGCCAATGAGGCCTTGGCGCAGATCTACGGCCTGGAGGGCGTGGACGGGGAGGGCCTGCGCCTGGTGTCTCTGGCCACGACCCAGCGCCGCGGCGTTCTGGGTCAGGCGGCGGTGTTGACCCGCACGAGCGAGCTCACCCGGACCTCCCCCGTGCGTCGGGGCAAGTGGGTCCTGGAGGCTCTTCTGGGCGCGGCGCCCACTGCCGCCCCGGCTGTGCCCAACCCTCTGGAGGAAACCGGGACCACGTCGGCCTCTCTCAGCCTGCGTGAGCGCTGGGCGGCCCATCGGGAGGACCCGGCTTGCGCCCTGTGTCACGACTCCATGGATCCCATCGGGTTTGGTCTGGAGAACTACGGGCCCTTGGGGACCTGGCGCAAGAGCTACCCCGCGAGTCCGGGGCCTGAGGGTGTGGCGCAGTCGGTGGACAGCTCTGGCGAGCTTCCCGGAGGGCGTGTGTTTGACGGCCCTCTGGGTCTGGTTCGGGCCCTCCGGGGAGACGACCGTTTCCAGGAGAGCTTGACCGAGAAGCTCCTTGTGTATGCCCTGGGCCGAGGCCTGACCGCCGCGGACCGCCCCCTTATCGCGGGCATCGGAGCGGCCCTGTCGGAAGGGGAGCCGAGCTTGCGCCAGCTGGTCATCGAGGTCGCCTGCTGCGAGGCCTTCACCCACCGCCGGGTCGGAGGCGTCCGGTGAACGTCCTCTCCCGTCGAACGTTTCTGCGTGGGAGCAGCGTGTGCTTGAGCCTGCCCTGGCTCGAAGCCATGACCCCCTCATGCGATGACGCCCCCAAGCGGCTGATCTATGTCTATGCCCCCAACGGGATCGTGCCCGGCGGGTGGATGCCCACGGAGTTGGAGGGCCTTCCGGAAGGGCAGGCGAGCCCGCTCGGTGAGCTGCCGCCCCTGCTCGGTCCCCTGCAGGCCCACACTCCTTCCCTTCAGGTGCTCTCGGGGCTGACCCAGGACAAGGCGCGCGCCAACGGCGATGGGGGGGGCGACCATGCCCGCGCCTCGGCGACCTTCCTTACCGGAGTTCAGGCGCTCAAGACCGACGGTGCCGTGGGCCTGGGGATCTCCGCCGACCAGGTGGCGGCAGCGGCCCTGGGGTCGAACACCCGCTTCCGATCGATTCAGCTGGGCACCGACGGCGGACAGCTGTCGGGGCAATGTGACTCGGGCTACGCCTGCGCTTACTCGAGCTTCATCTCCTGGCAGACGTCCACGACTCCGGCGGGCAAGGAGTCCGATCCGGCCCAGGTGTTTGACAGGTTGTTCCGAGGAGGACTGTCCCCCGGAAACGCTGCGGAGCGTATGCGCATCCAGGCCCGGCGACGATCGCTTCTCGATTTTGTGCGCGAGGATGCCCGCGACCTGCGGCGCCTGCTGGGCCGCGCCGACCTCGACCGACTTGACGAATTCGAGAGTGGCCTGCGTGAGCTGGAGCGCCGTCTGGTCGATTTTGAGGAGCTTCGGGTGGAGTCGGTTCCAGACGAGGCGCGGCCCAGCGCGGCCCCCGGTTCTCCGGCCGAACGATTCAAGCTGCTGGCCGACGTCCTGGTCCTGGCTCTGCGGACGGACCAGACCCGCGTGGCGACCCTGATGGTGGCCAACGAAGGCAGCAACAGGTCCTATCCGAACCTCGGCTCCACGGAGGGACACCACAGCCTCTCCCACCACCAGGGAGATGCGGGCAAGGTGGCTGTCATCGGTGCCATCAATCGCCACCACGTGGAGCTCTTCGGCTACCTGCTGGATGGGTTGGCTGCGGCGCGCGAGGGCGATGCCCGGTTGCTGGACGCGAGCCTTGTGGTCTACGGCTCCGGGCTCGCGGATGGCAACACCCACAGCCACCACGACCTCCCCATTCTGCTGGCCGGTGGCGGCAACGGCTCACTGCATCCGGGCCGTCACGTGGTCTGGCCCGCGGAGACCCCTCTGAACAACCTGCACCTTGCCCTGCTCGAGCGCATGGGGGTGCGGGACGTGCCCTTGGGGGACGCGACGGGAGTGCTGGCGGGAATCTAGGGCGCGCGGCCCGGCTCGCTAACCCTCCAGCTTGCTCAGCCCGGCGTAACCCGCCTCGATGCGCGTGGCACGGAACAGGGCGTGGGGATCCATGCCTCCGCCGCCGCGTTGGGGGCGATTCCCGTCACCTGGCGGGGAATCTCCCCCCGGGCCATCACGGTCCGGGGGACCACCGGGTCCGCCACGATCGGGAGGGCCGCCACGGCCGGGGGGGCCTCTTCGATCGGGAGGACCGTCACGGCCCGGGGGGCGGCCCCGACGGCCTTCTGGCCTGCCGCGACCTTCCGGCCCGGGACGCCCGTCGGGGCCGCGCCCGTCCGGGCCCCGTCCATCTGCTCCCGGCCCTTCCGGCCCGGCGTCTCCGTAGGGATTCAGGTAGTCCCAGACGACCTCTCCTTCAGGGGTGACCTCAAAGATCCGGCTCTGGGCTCCCGAGCAGATCAGGGTGTTGCCCCCCGGCAGGCGGTGCGCACCGGAGATGAAGGACGAGAAGAAGCTCGTCTTGTCTTCCGCCGAGTAGGACCAGACGGGGCCTTGGGGTCCGAAGGCCTCGGTGGGGGAGAGTTGGAACCCGCCTTCTTCGAAGGGCAGGAGGATCTCATCCACCGAGCTATAGGGCTCCTTGCTCCGGCCTTCACCATTGTTGAAGACCGTCAAGCGCAGGCTGCCATCGCTGCCCGTCACCAGGCGCGGGTCATGCTGGCCGAAGAGCGTGCGATCCCTGTGGCGGCCCCGGCCGTAGTGCTTGGGATTGCCCCAGCGATAGAGCAGGTCGCCACCGTGCCCATAGCGGCCGCCTTCGGTTCCGGCGGCCTCGGCCGTTGTCGTGGAGTGGTCGATGATCCAGACCTCGCTCAAGGTGCGGATGCTGATTGCGATCAGGTCGGTCTCGGCGTGGTAGTCGATGCCATTGGTGTGCAGCCAGTCGCTGCTGGCGCGGCGGCCGCGCGGCTGGGCAGCGCCGGAGTCGTCACCCTCCTCCTCTTCCTCCTCGCCGAGGTAACCCAGGGCCCGCATTTCGGCTTCGAGCTCCTCTCTGCGGCGGCGCTCCGTGGCGGTCTCCTCACGCTCGGGTAGACCCGCATTCACGTCAATGCGCTCCGGGTGCTCGGAGATCACACCGAAGTGGGGTGCCTGGTCATCGTAGTCCTGGATGAGGTGATCCCATGCATGCCAGGCCCAGACCGTCTTTCCGCCAACCGGTAGGGTGGGTTCGATTTCCAGCACCATGTCCGGCCACAGGGTGAACTCCTCATCCTCCTCGGTTGCCTCAACAGACTGAGGCTCCCGCCCTGCGGCAATGGCCTCGGCTGCCGTGCGACTCTCCCACGCGATGACCAGGATATTGCCGTTCGGGAGGGGCTCAATGTCGTGGTGGTGCAGGTGATCCTCGCTGGACATGTCCAGAGTCCAGAGCAGCTCACCCTCCCATGAGAACCGTTCGACGATGCCGCCCTGTCCACCGCCGTGGAAAGAGGACGGCTCGGTGTCCTTGCCACAGCGTAGGAGCGATCCATCCTCCAGCAGGTAGGCCGAGTTGCCCGCCGTGTACTTCGACTCCCAGCGGTGAACCTCTTCACCTTGCATATTCACCAGCCACGTTGTCGTGGACCGCAGGGGGGCGATCAGCGTGAAGCCATCCACCGCTCCTTCGGAGGCCTGGATCAGCCCCCTCGGTGAGGCAGGCTCCTCAGGCTGAGCCTCTACGGGGTCCTGGGGAGTGGGGGCCTGGGCGAGGCTTGCTCCGAGGAGGAGGCCGAAGATCGGGGCGACGGAGGGGGTCAGCATGGGGCGTCTTGGGTTTGCGGATTCGAAAAGCCGGGCACAGCCTAGTCCGTTGGGGCCGGACGGTCTGGCACGCCCTTGGCGAGGGTACATCTTGCGGCGTCAGTGGGAGAGGCCAAGTTGCGAGCGGCACCCCAATTAGAGGCCGGGCGGGCCTGCGAGTGCTTCTGATCTTGCTCACGAATCGCTAGGCTCAGGCCATGACGGGGGAAGGCGTAGACGTTCTGATTGTGGACAACGATGAGCGCATCGTTGAGCTGGTCGCATGGTTCTTGGAGCGGCGCGGGTACGCGGTGCGCTCAGCGGACTCCTTCGATGGCGCGCGTCTGGCTCTGAAGGAGCGTCGGCCTACCCTCATGCTCTCCGATGTGGACCTCGGTGCACAGAACGCCTGCGAAGAGTTGCCGCGACTGGATCAGGAGGGGCTCCTGCCTCCGACTCTGGTGGTCTCGGGTTTCCTGACGGCGGAACTGCGCGCGGAGCTGCTGGCGCTCGAGCCCGTGCTGGACACTCTCGCCAAGCCATTCGAGTTTGAGGAGTTGGAGCGGCGCATGGTCGCCTGCCTGGCCCAGGCAGGCGAGACCTCCTCCACTCCGTCAACGCCCGGAGGACACTCATCGCAGGCACCAGCGGGCTCTGGGCTCCGGGCGGGTGAGAGCGAGGACGAGGAAGGCTGGATCGAGGTGCGGCCCATGGTGTCCCCCGAGCTGCGCGGGACGAGGCCAGAATGACACGCCTACAGTTTCGCACAGCTGGGGAATCCCATGGACCGGCCCTGGTGGGCATCGTCGAAGGCATCCCATCGGGCCTTGAGCTCAACCTGGAGGCCGTGGACGGAGAGCTTGCCCGGCGTCAGGGAGGCTACGGGCGCGGTGGGCGCATGAAGATCGAGAGTGACCGGCTTGAGCTTCTGTCGGGAACCCGCGGTGGCGTGACCCTGGGTTCGCCTCTGGCCTTCAGGATCCACAACGCCGATGCGGTGATCGAGGAGCTCCCCGTGCCGGCCAATCCCCGCCCGGGCCACGCCGATCTGGCGGGCTGCCTCAAGCATGGACACCGGGACCCGCGGGCCGTACTGGAGCGGGCCAGTGCGAGGGAGACCGCCGCGCGGGTGGGGGCCGGGGCTCTGGCCCGTCAGGTACTGGAGGCCTTCGGGATCGAGGTCTTTGCCCACGTCCTGGAAGTCGGCGGCGTGAGCTGTGCCCCGGATGGTGTCGAACGGGTGGGGGACGAGCGTCACACCCTGCGGGACGACTCCCCCTTCATGAGCCTCGATCCGGAGGCGGATCGGGCCATGGCCGAGGCCGTGGATAAGGCCCGGGAGGAGAAGGACAGTCTTGGAGGCGTATTTGAGGTGTGCGCCCTGGGCCTGCCCGCCGGGCTCGGCAGCTACTCCAGCGGTCTGGAGCGCCTCACCTCGCGGCTGGGAGCCGCCCTTTTCTCGGTGCCAGCCATCAAGAGCGTGGAGGTGGGGCTGGGACTGGAGGCTGCGCGGCGGCGCGGCTCACAGGTCCACGACCCGATCCTCCCTGCACCCCAGGGTGCTGCCCTGCGCTACTCCCGGTCCAGCAATAACGCGGGGGGGCTGGAGGGAGGACTGACCAACGGCGAGCCTCTGGTGCTGCGGGCGGCCATGAAGCCCATCCCCTCCCTGCGCCAGGGCCTGCCCAGCGTGGATTTCGAGAGCGGAGAGGCCGTACGGGCCACCTATCAGCGCTCGGACGTGACCTCGGTCCCCGCGGCCAGCGTCGTGGGGGAGGCTGTCGTGGCTTTGGCCCTGACCGAGGCTTTTTTGGACAAGTACGGGGGGGATTCCATGGACCAGGTGCGTGCAGCCCAGCGTTTCCACCAGGAGCAGATGAAGGCCATCTAGGGAGGGAGTTCGCCCTGGGCTTGAAACCGCCCTCGGGGGGGTCTTTTGCCCGAAAAGCCCTCTGGGTGCTTGACGCACCATGGGCCGCCCGTACCATACGCCGCTCCATTCTCCACCCATGCCCCTTCTGCTCCCCGCGGATGGGATCTGGACTGGGGCGATGGGGCCTCGCCCGGCGCTTCGCCAGCGTGGCTCAATTGGCAGAGCAGCTGATTTGTAATCAGCAGGTTGCGGGTTCGAGTCCCGCCGCTGGCTCCAGTCTTCGGAATGACATTCCGCAGGCCGCTGGCGGCCCTCGGTTCCACTTCCGCAGACAGGTCCGCCGCTCAGAAAATTGGACACGCAGTCAGCCAGGGACGGTCACAAAACAATCAGGGCTCCGCGCCACCTTCTCAGGTGAGGTCGGGGCCAACCGTGCTGCGCCGCCGCGCAGTACGGGTGCTCACTGGAAACACGAATCGATCCGAGGATGACTTGGGAGCGTTGGCTTTCAGGTCCCCGAATCGTCTGGTCTCAACCGGATCAGACGCGGGGGCCCGAACCCATGCGTTTGCACCGGTCGCCTGCAAGATCACCGGTTGGCGAGATTCCCGAGCGGCCAAAGGGGACAGACTGTAAATCTGTTGGCTCAGCCTTCCCAGGTTCGAATCCTGGTCTCGCCACCATTTCCGACGCAACGACGGGGTGCCCCCCCTGCCCATTGCGATGGACGGCTGCTCTCTGAAGCGGCGCGGTCCCGGCCTACCGGTTTCTTCGTGCGTCCTGCTCCCTTGCCCGCATCACTTGTCAGTGGCTCAGTTGCTGGCTTGGTCACTGCGGCGCGACCTTCGCGAACCCCCGTCCCGCGTCGGACCCGACACCTCACCTATATATAGGACCTATATATAAGGTGGAGAGGTCAACCGTCTGGCGCACGCGGTGCACCCGAAGCGGGTGTAGTTCAATGGTAGAACGGCAGCCTTCCAAGCTGCACACGAGGGTTCGATTCCCTTCACCCGCTCCACTGACCTTTCCTCGAGGCAGGGCCTCCATCCTGGATCGATGACCCCCCAGCCCGTTCGGCTTGTGCCGGGCGGTGCAGGAAACGGGTGCTGCTGTAGCTCAGTGGTAGAGCACTTCCTTGGTAAGGAAGAGGTCATGGGTTCAAGTCCCATCAGCAGCTCCAGCTTCCCGATTGCCAACGCGGGCCTCCCGCTTGGCAGCTCCCGACGGACCGTCCGTCACCTCAACTTCAAAACACTAACTGACCCGCGCGTCTTCTCCATGCGTCCCGTCCGGGGCTCATCAGGAGCGGAGCGCACCACCGCTTGTGGGCGCGAGCCCCATAGACTGCGAGACAAGAACATGGCCAAGGAAGTCTTCGAAAGGACAAAGGACCACGTCAACGTTGGCACGATCGGCCACGTTGACCACGGAAAGACCACGCTCACGTCGGCAATCTGCCGCCATCAGGCGAACCGCGGGTTGGCAAAGGCGATGAACTTCGACGAGATCGACAAGGCGCCTGAAGAGAAGGCGCGGGGTATCACCATCTCCACAGCTCACGTGGAGTACGAGAGTGAGTCCCGGCACTACGCTCACGTGGATTGCCCCGGTCACGCCGACTACGTCAAGAACATGATCACCGGAGCCGCCCAGATGGACGGCGCCATCCTGGTGGTCTCTGCGGCTGACGGCCCGATGCCCCAGACCCGCGAGCACATCCTGCTTGCCCGTCAGGTCAACGTGCCCGCCATCGTGGTGTTCATGAACAAGGTGGATCAGGTCGACGACGATGAGCTGCTCGACCTGGTCGAGATGGAGATTCGAGAGCTCCTCGACAAGTACGATTTCCCCGGTGACGACACGCCCATCATCCGTGGGTCTGCACTGGGGTGCGAGAATGCGCTCAACGAAGATAAGCCCACCGATGACGAGGCCTTCACCTGCCTCAACGAGCTGATCGATGCCGTGGATTCCTTCATCCCGCTGCCCGAGCGCGACGTGGACAAGCCCTTCATCATGCCTGTGGAGGACGTGTTCTCCATCAAGGGGCGTGGCACCGTGGGTACCGGTCGTATCGAGGCTGGCATCGTCAACACCGGTGATGCGCTGGAGATCGTCGGTATGGGTGAAGAGATCGGCACGACGACCTGCACCGGCGTTGAGATGTTCCAGAAGACCCTCGACGAGGGGCGTGCTGGCGAGAACGTCGGCATCCTCCTTCGTGGCGTCGACAAGAATGATCTCGTTCGCGGCATGGTGCTCGCCAAGCCCAAGACGATTACGCCGCACACCAAGTTCGAGGCAGAGGTCTACGTCCTCTCCAAGGATGAAGGTGGCCGCCACACGCCCTTCTTCGACGGTTACCGTCCCCAGTTCTACTTCCGCACCACGGACGTGACCGGTGCTACGAACCTCCTCGGCGGCGCCGAGATGTGCATGCCCGGTGACAATGTCAAGCTGACGGTGGAGCTCGGTACCCCTGTGGCCATGGACGAGCAGCTGCGCTTCGCCATCCGTGAGGGTGGCCGGACCGTCGGTGCTGGCGTCGTCACCAAGGTGATCGAGTAGATCGCGCACATTGAGGGCTGAACCAAAGGCCCGCTGAAATCACATGGGGGGTAGGCATTGGCCTGCTCCCCATCCATCCCACCTCTTACTTCTTTCCGCTACGTACGGCGGTTGCCCCCGGAACCCGCGGCCAAGCCGCACAACTCAAGGCGCAGCCCCAAACAGGTCCAGACATGAAGGTCAAAGAACGCTACGTCTTCCTGGAGTGCACGGTGTGCAAGCACCGCAACTACACGACGCACAAGCGCCTGAAGGCGGCCTACAAGCTTGAGAAGAAGAAGTATTGCAACTACTGCAGGGCCCACACCTCGCACCGCGAGAAGAAGCTCTGAGCCAAGAAGAGTAATGGCCTTCGATGTCGCCCCCCGGGTGGCGTGACCTTCGGCCTCTCCTTCTGTCCCTCCTATCCTTCCCCGTTTCCTCCGGAGTCCCCAAGATGGCGTATCGCAAAGATCAGGGCCGCATGGCGCGCATGACCGCGTTCTGGTCATTGGCCATCCTCATCTTCTACGGATGCGTGAGCTTGCGGACAGAGTTGGCGACCACCTTTGCCGAGTCTCTGGGGCAGCCCATCAATGGGATGCGGGTTCCCGTCTTGGGGTTGGACTTCTCTCCGGCGCTGCTGATCACGGCGGGTGTCTTGGCCTTCGCCTTGGCCCTGCTGTACCGCTGGGAGCAGACACCCAAGAACGCCGACCTGCTCATCGAGACGGAGTCGGAGCTGCGCAAGGTCAGCTGGCCTACCCTGGACGAAGCCATCAATGGCTCCTGGGCCGTGATGATGACCGTCCTGGTACTCATGGGCTTCTTGGCGGGTGTCGACTTTCTGCTGGGCCGTGTGGCCCGTGTCATTCTTACGGGAGGTGCCTGAGCCATGGCTTTCAAGTGGTATTTCATCCGTTGCCAGTCCGGCCGCGAGAAGCGCATCCGGGACAACGCCCTCACCCGTCTGGGTATCGCCGGCGTGACCGATATCGTGCCCCAGGTCATGGTGCCCTTTGAGCTCGTGACCGACATGAAGGGGGGCAAGAAGCGCACCCTCGAGAAGAAGCTCTACCCCGGGTACCTCATGGTCCAGGCGGACCTTGAGGAGGCCGACGAAAAACGAACGATCACGGCTCGTACCGCCCTGAGGAGTGTCGACGGATTGCGCGACTTCCTCGGCTCTCGCGGTGAGCCGACGGCCATCTCGGAAGAAGAGGTGACCACGATTCTGTCACGCATGACCGAATCGGAATCCCGCCCCCAAGTCTCTATCGGCTTGGATAAGGGCGATCGGGTCAAGATCAACACCGGTCCCTTCGACGGGTTCGACGGTGTGGTTGATGACATCAACGCTGACAAGGGAACCGTCCGTGTCGTGGTGACCATTTTTGGTCGTCCCACGCCTGTGGACCTCAAGTACTGGGAAGTGGAGTCGGTCTGACAAGACCGGTCTGTAATGGCCAAGGAACTCACAGCTAAGATTAAATTACAGTGCCCCGCTGGGCAGGCCACACCGGCTCCTCCGGTGGGACCCGCTCTCGGTGCGCACGGACTGAACATTTCGGACTTCGTCAAGCAGTTCAACGACAAGACCCGGGACCAGATGGGGATGATCATTCCCGTCGAGATCTCGGTCTATAAGGACCGCACGTTCGACTTCATCATGAAGTCGCCGCCGGCCGCCGTTCTGCTGAAGAAGGCCGCGGGTGTGGAGAAGGGTGCTGGCGAGGTCGGCACGGAAATCGTGGGTCAGGTGACCCGCGCCCAGGTCGAGGAAATCGCTGAGATCAAAATGCAGGACCTCAACGCCCGCGACATGGAGCACGCCTGTCGGATCATTGAAGGAACAGCCAGGTCCTCCGGGATCGAGGTGGAGGGCTAATCGTGACAGCGACCAAGAGAAGCAAACGAATGATAGAAGCCCTTGCGGGGGTGGACCGTGACCAGACCTATGGAGCGACTGAGGCCTTCGACCTGTTGAAGAGCCTGCCCGCCCCTAAGTTCGACGAGTCTTTCGAGATCGTCGTGCGTCTTGGCGTGGACCCGCGCAAGTCAGACCAGCAGGTGCGCGGAGCCGTCTCCCTGCCCAAGGGGCTCGGCAAGGACGTGTTTATCGCCGTCTTTGCTGAAGGAGCCAATGCCGAGGCTGCCCAGGCCGCTGGAGCCGACGTTGTGGGATCGGACGATCTGGCCGAGCGTATCGCCGGCGGTTGGATGGATTTTGACATCGTTATCGCCAGCCCGGACATGATGAAGCACGTGGGCAAGCTGGGTAAGGTGCTGGGTCCGCAGGGCAAGATGCCCTCTCCCAAGAGTGGCACCGTGACCCCCAACGTGGCGGAGGCCGTGACCGAGTTCAAGGCGGGCAAGGTCGAGTTCCGCACCGACGCGGGAGCCAACATTCATGCGCCCATCGGAAAGCGCTCGTTTACCACTGACGACCTGATGGTCAATTTCAGCGCCTTCATGGATCACGTGGTTGGCATGCGTCCGCCCTCAGTCAAGGGGGAGTACATTCGCCACATTACCGTCTCCACATCCATGGGCCCTGGCGCCCGCGTCCAATACGGAGCCTGACCCATGCCAAACCTTGTCAATGAAATGATCGTGCGTGGGATGTCCGAAGGGATGACCCAGGCCGAGGGCATGGTCGTCGTCACCTTTGGCGGCTTGGACGTGGCCGAAACCGAGGCCATCCGCGGCCAGGTTGCCGAGGCCGGTGCCAGCATGCGCATGGTGCGCAACCGCCTGGCGCGTCTGGCCTTGTCCGAGAAAGGCATCGACCTGGGGGTGGACTCCCTGCAAGGCAACGTTGCCATCGCCTGGGGAGATTCCGAGGCCGCCATCGGTGCCGCCAAGGTCTTTGCTTCCAAGGACGTCAAGAAGGCCAAGAAGGTCGCGTTCAGGGCCGGACTGCTTGATGGCGAGGTCCTCGACGCCGCCGAAGCCGCGTCCCTGGCGGACGTGCCCGACCGTGACACCCTCAACGCCCAGATTCTGGGCGTAATCAGTGGGCCCGCTCGTGGGCTTGCCTCCGTTATCCAGGCCGTGCCCAGCGCAACCGCGCGGGTGCTACAGGCCCGAGCCGATTCCCTGCCTGCGTCCGAAGAGTAGGCCCCCCCTTTTTTCCGTTCCGAATATCCCGGTCGTATCCGGGTGACTCCGCATAGCCCCTAGTAACTCCATCAGGAGACCATTGAAATGTCCGAAGAGACGACGACTGTAGAGCTTCCCAAGGAGCTCCAAAAAATCGCCGATACGCTGGATGGCCTGACCCTTCTCCAGGCTTCCACGTTGGTCAAGGCACTCGAGGACAAGTGGGGCGTGAGCGCCGCTGCTCCCGCTGCCGTGGCCGTTGCTGGTCCTGCCGGTGGTGGTGATGCCGAAGAGGAGAAGACCTCCTTCGACGTCATTCTCGAAGCTGCTGGCGAGAAGAAGATCCAGGTCATCAAAGAAGTCCGCGCCATCACTGGCCTGGGCCTCAAAGAGGCCAAGGCTCTTGTCGACGGCGCCCCGGGCCCCGTCAAGGAAGGCGTGTCCAAAGAAGAGGCAGAGACCATCAAGGGTCAACTCGAAGGCGCTGGCGGTTCCGTCAAGATCGACTGAGCGAACTTCTTCGCTTGTTCGATCAACCCGGAACCCGTGCTCTTGAGCGCATCGCTGAAGCGGTGCGCCTAGGGGTGCATGTCCTTGGCCGATCCCTGAGTTTCGACTCGGAGATCCGGCAATCGCCTCCTGGTCTGACTCTCCTCCCCACGCGTGTTGGCGCGGCGGTAGGGGGCTCTGACTGGGAAGGCTGCGTGCGAGACAGAATCAGCAACCTAGTGGGAGCAGGGGCCAGCCAGCCCTGTACTCCTCGTCGGACAACTGTGCGGCTGGAAGGTGAGGCGGGAGTGAGCGGAATGCTCGACGCCCGACTCGCCAACCGGGATGACACAGGGAGATTGCGAGCATGATTACCCAGAAGAATGGTCGGATGATCGAGGCCTCTAGCGAGGTACGCACCTTTGGTCGTGGGGACGCGATCGTCGAACTTCCCAACCTGGTCGAGATCCAGACCGAGGCCTATCAGGAGTTCCTCAATCCCACGGTTCAAGCCGCTGCACGTGAGAACCGGGGCCTGGAGGCTCTGCTGCGCGAGGCGTTCCCGATCTACTCCTACGACAAGACCATGTGTCTGGAGTACGTGGGCTACGAGCTCGGCCGTGCGCGCTACACCATCGAGGAGTGTCGCAAGCTGCGCATGACCCACGGCTATCCCTTCAAGGTGCGCCTGCGCCTGGTGAAGGCGGAGCCCGTGGAGGAAGAGGTCTATCTGGGCGAGATCCCCATCATGATGGGCGGGGGCGAGTTCATCATCAACGGCTCTGAGCGCGTCGTCGTCAACCAGCTGCACCGCTCGCCGGGCGTGGACTTCATGATTGACCACTCGGTCACGGATCGCGACCTCCACAGCTGCTGGATTATCCCCGAGCGTGGCTCCTGGGTTGAGTTGGCTGTCACCAAGAAGGAGCTCATGACCGTGCGCATTGATCAGCAGGGGAAATTCTCTGCAATGATCCTGCTGCGTGCTCTCTCAGAGGATCTGGGGACGGACAAGGCCCTGCTGCGCACGTTCTACAAGACCAAGGTCTTCAAGAAGACACCTTCGATGACGGCCAATGCGTTCGCCAAGAAGATCACGGACAAGATCGCCGTGGGGGACATTATTGTCGTGAAGACAGGCGAGGTGCTCGTGCCCTCCGCGACCCCTATTCCTGAGACGGCCGCCCTCGAGATCGCCGCTGGCGACTTCAAGGAAGTGGAGGTCATCCAGCCCACGGGTGGTGAGGTGGACATGTTGCTTATCAACTCGCTGCACGATGAGCCCAACATCAAGACCCACGAAGAGGCGCTGATCAAGATCTACAGCCGCCTGCGGCCGGGCAACCCGCCCCAGCTGGAAAAGGCGCGCGAGTTGTTCCGTGAGAAGTTCTTCGACGAGCAACGCTATCGCCTCGGTCGCGTGGGCCGCTTCCGTCTGAACCGCAAGTTCGGCCAGGACATCCCCGAGGACATCCAGGTGCTGCAGGCCGAGGACATCGTCAATTCGGTGAAGTACTTGATGTCCTTGCGCGCCGGCAAGGGCGAGGTGGACGACATCGACAACCTCGGAAACCGCCGCGTGCGCTCGATCGCCGAGCTGGCCGGTGAGGAATTCCGCAAGGGGCTACTCAAGCTTCGTCGTACCGCCCAGGAGCGGATGAACCTGGAGAACCCGGAGACGGTCTCTCCCCGAACCCTGATCAACTCCAAGACCTTCTCCAGCGCCGTGGATTACTTCTTCGGCCGCTCGGAACTCAGTCAGGTCGTGGACCAGGCCAACCCCTTGAGCCAGCTCGCCCACGAGCGACGCTTGTCCGCCTTGGGCCCTGGTGGTCTGAACCGCAAGCGCGCCGGCTTTGACGTACGCGACGTGCACCTCTCGCACTACGGCCGGTTGTGCCCGATCGAGACGCCGGAAGGCGCGAACATCGGTCTGATCTCCTCCCTGGCGCTCTACTCGACGCTGGACGACTACGGCTTCCTGATCTCTCCCTATCGCAAGGTGAAGAAGGGGAGCCTTACGGAGCAGGTCGCCTACCTGCGCGCCGACCAGGAGGCCGGCGTGGTGATGGCTCCCGCGGACGTGACTGTCGACGAGACCGGCAAGATCCTGCAGGACCGGGTGCTGGCGCGCCGCGACGGGGACAACATCGAGGTTCCGCCCGAAGAGGTGGACTATGTCGATGTCTCGCCCAAACAGATTATCGGGGTCTCGGCCTCGTTGATTCCGTTCCTCGAGCACGACGACGCCAACCGCGCGCTGATGGGCTCGAACATGCAACGCCAGGCCGTGCCCCTGTTGATCCCCGAGGTGCCCGTTGTGGGAACCGGGATGGAGAAGTCCGTCGCGCTGAACTCCAACATGCCCATCTATGCCAAGAACGCAGGCACGGTGGACTACGTGGACAGCCGCGTGATCATCATTGGCGAGGACGAGTACTACCAGACCAAGTTCCGCGGCATGAACGAGCGCACCACCCAGAACCACCGACCGGTGGTGCAGGTGGGGGACGAGGTCGTGGAAGGCCAACTGCTGGCCGATGGTGCCTCGACCGAGGGTGGCGAGCTGGCCCTGGGCCGAAACCTCGTCGTGGCCTTCATGACCTGGGACGGCTTCAACTACGAGGATGCCATTCTCGTCTCCGAGCGTCTGGTCAAAGACGACACCTTCACCTCGATCCACATCGAGGAGTACGACGTGGAGATCCGCGAGACCAAGCTCGGCAAGGAAGAGTTCACCCGTGACATCCCCAACGTGGGTGACGGGGCCCTGGCCCAGCTGGACGAGGAGGGCATGATTCGCATCGGCACCTTCGTCCAGGCCGGCGACACCCTGGTGGGCAAGGTTGCTCCCAAATCCAAGAGCGAGCTGACTCCCGAGGAGAAGCTCCTGCACGCCATCTTCGGTAAGGCCGGTGTGGACGTGAAGAACGCATCCTTGACCATGCCCCCCGGTACCCGGGGGGTCGTCATCGACGCCCAGAAGTTCTCGCGCCGTGTCAACCTGACGGATGCCGAGCGCACCAAGGCCCTGGGAGTGATCCGCGATGCGGAGACCGAGTTCCTGCGCGCCCTGCGTGCCTACACGGCCGAAATGCTGGATCAGGTCCAGGCCACTCTCGGCAAGGAGATCGTGGATGACCTGACCGGCAAGGTGTTCGCCCTGGACGACACTTCGACCTACGACGAGCTACGTCGCGTCAAGGCCTTGAGCCTGGCCGCGGCCGAAGAGCACGACGATGAAGCCGTGCGCCTCAAGGCCACTGGCCACATCGATGACTTCCGCGTTCGTATCGAGAACAAGGAGGCGGACAAGAACAAGATCGTCAACCGCCTCAGTCGAGGCGACGAGCTCCCCACCGGCGTGCTCGAGATGGTCAAGATCTATGTCGCCACCAAGCGCAACCTCTCGGTGGGGGACAAGATGGCCGGCCGCCACGGCAACAAGGGCGTGATCTCCAAGATCTGCCCTGTGGAGGACATGCCGTACCTGGAAGATGGCACCTCGGTGGACATCGTTCTGAACCCACTGGGCGTTCCCAGTCGAATGAACGTGGGGCAGATTCTGGAGACCCACCTGGGGCTGGCCGCAGCCCGCTCAGGCGTGCGTTGCAATACGCCCGCTTTCGATGGGGCGACCGAAGCAGAGATCGAGCAGACCCTGGAGGACGCGGGCCTGCCCGCATCGGGCAAGTTCACCCTGTACGACGGTCGCAGTGGCCAGTCGTTCGAACAGGAGGTCACCGTGGGCGTGATGTACATGCTCAAGCTGCACCACCTCGTGGACGAGAAGGTTCATGCTCGGGCGACGGGCCCCTACAGCCTGATCACCCAGCAACCCCTGGGTGGCAAGGCGCGCTTCGGCGGCCAGCGCTTCGGGGAGATGGAAGTCTGGGCCCTTGAGGCCTATGGCGCCGCAGCGATTCTTCAGGAACAGCTGACGGTGAAGTCTGACGACGTGGACGGACGGACCAAGATCTACGAATCGATGGTCAAGGGGCTCAACATTCTGGAGCCGGGAACACCGGTTTCCTTCGAGGTGTTGACAAACGAGATCCGGGGCTTGGGGCTCAACATGGAGCTCCACAAAAAGGCGATCCTCTAGGAGTTGGCAGCATGAATACAATGGCTGATTCAAACTACAACCAGATCAACGACTACGGCAGCGTGACCATAGCGCTGGCCTCCCCCGAGGACATCCGTTCTTGGTCCTACGGAGAAGTCAAGAAACCCGAGACCATCAACTACCGGACCTACCGTCCGGAGCGGGATGGGCTGTTCTGCGAGCGCATCTTTGGTCCTGAGAAGGACTGGGAGTGCTCGTGTGGCAAGTACAAGGGCATCAAGCACAAGGGCATCGTCTGTGACAAGTGCGGCGTGATGGTCACCCACTCACGCGTGCGTCGCAAGCGCATGGGCCACATCAACCTGGCTGCTCCTGTGGCTCACATCTGGTTCTTCAAGGCCATGCCCAGCCGTCTGGGCAACCTCTTGGGCGTCAAGGTCAGCGACCTGGAGCGCCTGATCTACTTCCAGGAGTACATGGTCGTAGATCCTGGGGATACCCCCCTGGAGCCCTATCAGCTGCTGACCGAGGAGGAGTATCGCTCCTCGCGCTCCAAGTATGGCTCGGAGTTTGACGCGGACATGGGTGCCGAGGCCGTGCGCAAGATCCTCCGCAGCGTGGATCTGCAGGGCATCTCGGACGAGCTGCGTGAAGAGCTCGTGGCCACACGTTCCAAGCAGCGTCAGAAGGACATCATCAAGCGCCTGCGTACGGTGGAGATGTTGCGCGACTCGGGCAACAGCCCTGACTGGATGGTTCTGGAGGTGATCCCCGTGATCCCCCCGGACCTGCGCCCCCTGGTTCTGCTGGACTCCGGCAACTTTGCAACCAGTGACCTGAACGACCTCTATCGTCGTCTGATCAACCGCAACAACCGACTGAAGAAGTTGCTCGACCTCAATGCCCCCGAGGTCATCATTCGCAACGAGAAGCGCATGCTGCAGCAGGCTGTGGATGCGCTGTTCGACAACGGCCGCTGCCGTCGTCCCGTGCTGGGATCTTCCAGTCGCCCCCTCAAGTCCCTGACCGACATGATCAAGGGCAAGCAGGGTCGCTTCCGCGAGAACCTGCTCGGTAAGCGCGTGGACTACTCCGCGCGTTCAGTCATCGTCGTCGGACCCGAGCTGAGCCTGCAGCAGTGTGGCTTGCCCAAGAAGGTCGCGCTGGAGCTGTTCCAGCCCTTCATCATCCGGCGCCTCAAGGAGCTGGCCCTGGCCGATACCATCAAGTCGGCCAAGCGCATGCTTGAGCGCAAGGACGAGGACGTCTGGGACATCCTGGAGGAGGTCATCACGGGTCACCCGGTGATGCTCAACCGGGCACCGACACTCCACCGGATGGGCATCCAGGCCTTTGAGCCGGTGCTTATCGAGGGCAACGCCATTCGCTTGCACCCCCTGGTGTGCGGTGGCTTCAACGCCGACTTCGACGGCGACCAGATGGCTGTTCACCTGCCCCTCTCCTACGAGGCGCAGATCGAGGCCTCCACCCTGATGCTGGCGAGCAACAACATTTTCTCGCCGGCCAATGGTTCGCCCATCATCTCGCCCTCTCAGGACATGGTGCTTGGCATCTACTACCTGACCCGCTCGCCCGGGAGCGTTCCCGAGAAGATGCCCCTGTACTCCTCGTTGGGCGAGCTGTTCCTGGCCTACGGCCACGGACAGACCACGACGCACAAGGCCGTGCGCGTGCGCCTCGAGGCCGATCAAACGGTCAAGTACTCGATGGGGGCCGAGCCCGTCGGCGTCAACGATCGCGGTCAGGTGAGCGCGGTTCCCACGGATTCTGAGGACGAGTCTGCGCAGCCCGAGGCGGGCTACCTGACCACCACCATCGGTCGGGTGATCTTCAACGACATCCTCCCCGAGGGAATGCCGTTCTATAACTACGACCTCACCAAGAAGGCCGTTCAAGCCCTGATCTCGGACTGCCACCACCTCCTGGGGCGTGGCGCCACCCTGAGCCTGCTTGACGACCTCAAGGATCTTGGCTTCAAGGCTTCCACCCGAGCGGGTCTGAGCTTTTCCAAGGGCGACATCTGCATCCCCGAGGAGAAGTCCGACATTCTTGCGGCTACTCAGGTTGAGATCGACAAGATCGAGCAGGCCTATCACAAGGGTGTCATCACCCAGGGCGAGCGCTACCTCAAGATCATTGACCACTGGACTCAGGCCCGTGAGGAAGTGAGCGAGGTGCTGATGGCGATGCTGGCCAAGGACTTCAGCGAGGAGACGGGTTACGTCAATCCGATCTACTGCATGGTCACCTCCGGTGCCCGTGGTTCCGTGGACCAGATCCGCCAGCTCGGCGGAATGCGTGGTCTGATGGCCAAGCCCTCGGGCAAGATCATCGAGACACCCATCAAGGCCAACTTCCGTGAAGGCCTGAAGGTGTTGGAGTATTTCTCCTCCACCCACGGTGCGCGTAAGGGTCTGGCGGACACGGCACTCAAGACAGCTGACGCCGGGTACCTGACCCGCAAGCTGACGGACGTTGCCCAGAACGTGGTTATCACCATGGATGACTGCGGAACCATGAACGCCGTCACCAAGCAGGTTGTCTACAAGGGCGATCGCGTGGCAGTGACCTTGGCTCAGGCCATCCGTGGCCGTTGTGCGCGGGACCCGATCGTCGATGTGATTGACGATGAGGTGATCGTGCGCGAAGGCGAGCTCATTACTGAGGATGTCGCTGCTCGCATCGAGTCCCTGGGCCATGAGAAGATCCGCGTGCGTAGCGCGCTGACCTGCGAGGCTCCCCTCGGCGTGTGTGCCCGATGCTACGGCATGGATCTCTCACGCGGCCAGATGGGCGAGCGGGGTTTGGCGGTGGGGATCATCGCTGCCCAGTCCATCGGTGAACCGGGTACCCAGCTGACCATGCGGACGTTCCACATCGGTGGTACCGCATCGCGTTCGGTCGAAGAGACCGAGCGGCGCGTCAAGCGTGACGGGAAGGTGAAATTCCAGAACCTGCGTGTTGTGCAGAACAAGGCCAAAGACACCATTGTCCTGAACCGTAACGGATCGGTGGCATTGCTCGATGAGCGCGATCGTGAGATCGACCTTTACAGCATCCCGACGGGTGCCGTGATGTCCGTCAAGGATGGGCAGGACATCAAGATGGGCGAGTCCCTGTGTACTTGGGACCCGCACCACACGCCGATCATCTCCGAGTTCGCGGGCCGCATCCGCTTCGAGGACCTGGTTGAGGGCAAGACCTTGCGCATCGAGCGCGATAGTCGGAGCGGTACCGACCGCACCCAGGTCATGGAGCACAAGGGTGACCTCCACCCGCAGCTCGTGCTTGAGGACAAGAACGGCGATGCGCTGGCTCTCTACCCGATCCCCGAGAAGGCCTACCTTGAGGTCGCGGATGGGGTGAAGATCGGCCAGGGCGAGCTGATGGCCAAGTCTCCCCGGGAGGCGACCGGTACGCAGGACATTACAGGTGGTCTGCCGCGCGTGACGGAGCTGTTCGAGGCCCGTCGTCCGAAGGATCCCGCCGTCATGAGCGAGATCGATGGGGCTGTGGAGCTTGGAGACCGCAAGCGCGGCAAGCGCACCATCCTTGTGAAGGCATTCGACAAGGACGGTGAGGTCGTGGCCGAGCACGAGCATGCGGTCCCCCAAGGTAAGCACCTGCGGGTCCACAAAGGTGACGAGGTCATTGCCGGCGAGCCGCTGGTCGACGGTCCCTTGTATCCCGAGGACATCCTGCGCATCAACGGCGAGGACTCGGTACAGGAGTACCTGCTGCGTGAAGTCCAGAACGTCTACCGCAGTCAGTCTGTGACCATCGATGACAAGCACATCGAGACGATCCTCTCGCAGATGATGCGTAAGGTGCAGGTCACGGATTCGGGTGACTCCGCGTTCCTGCCCGGCGCAGTCGTGGACAAGTACCGTTTCCGTCGCGAGAACGAGAGGATGCGCAAGGAGCGTCGCAAGCCGGCTACCGGCACGACGCTGCTCTTGGGGATCACCAAGGCCTCGCTGTCCTCCGATTCGTTCATCTCGGCCGCCTCCTTCCAGGAGACGACCAAGGTGCTCACCGAGGCCGCCTTGGCTGGCAAGCGCGACCTGTTGGTGGGCCTGAAGGAGAACGTCATCCTGGGCCACATGGTTCCGACCGGAACCGGCTTCCGGGATCACTACCGTACGCGCGTCAAGAAGAACATCGACTTCGGCGACATCGGCGGTACCGGAACGGCCTTCGGCGGCAGCGCCATGGCGGACGAGGAGATGGAGATGCTCCTGAGTGGCAACGTGGATCCTCTGGCCGCGCCTCTGTCGGCCACCGGAACCGACGGTGTGGCTCCGACCTTGGACGCAGGTCTCAGCACGGCGGTCGTGGAAGCAGATGCTCCCGCGGAGGCTTCCGATCCGTTGGCCTCTGTTCTCACGGAGCCCGCGCCCGAAGCGCTGAGTGAACCGGCCCCGGAAACTGCGGTGGCGGCCCCGGCTGCCAGCGAGGAGGAGCCGGTGGCACAGGCCGACCCCGAGCCCATCCTGGATGTGACTCTTGAGCCGATCCTGGATCCGACTCCGGAGCCCGCTCCTGAACCCGCTCCTGATTCAACCCCCGATCCCGATAGTGGAGGTGACGACCTTCCGGAGGAGACCCCGGAGTCCTGACCCCATTGGGGGGCTCCCTCCCGGCATCCGGGAGGGGCAGGGCCCTGTTGCCCTTGACCCCACCCCTTGGATCCCTAAGATTCTTCCCCCCGACAAGCCTGCGTGGGCTTCCGGCTATCCAATAGGAGCCGGCCCACCATGTTCTTGCCGGACACCAACTGACCATGCCGACCATCAACCAACTAGTGCGCAAGGGCCGCAAGAAGCCCATCAAGCGCTCCAAGTCGCCCGTTCTCGACAGCTGCCCGCAGAAGCGTGGCGTCTGCCTCCAGGTGAAGACCCAGACCCCGAAGAAACCGAACTCAGCGCTGCGTAAGACAGCTCGAGTGCGTCTTTCCAACGGGAAGGAAGTTACCGCCTACATTCCCGGTGAAGGTCACAACCTGCAGGAGCACTCCGTGGTCTTGCTGCGCGGCGGCCGTGTTCGTGACTTGCCCGGCGTCCGTTATCACATCCTACGCGGCACCCATGACACCTCCGGTGTGGAGGGTCGTGGCCAGGCCCGTTCCAAGTACGGCACGAAGAAGCCCAAGAAGTAGCCCCTGCAGGATTGATCCCTGTCCAACAGCCACGAAGAGGCTGCCGCAGGGAACGAACGCACCCCCATCCAACGCAACCATTCGCCGAGTCCGACCATGCCCCGCAACTACAAGTCCACCGCCGTCTACACCAAGCCGGACCCCAAGTTTGGCTCCCTGTTGGCGTCCAAGCTCATCAATGCGGTGATGTTGGACGGCAAGAAGAGCACCGCCCAAAAGGTGTTCTACGACGCTCTCGACCTGGCCAGCAAGAAGCTGCCTGAGGCCGAAGACCAGACCGAAATCTTCACGAAGGCTCTGGAGAACGTGCGCCCCCTGGTTGAGGTGCGCTCCAAGCGCGTGGGCGGATCCAACTACCAGATACCGCGCGAGGTCAAGCGCGCACGTCAGCAGAGCCTGGCTATCCGTTGGATCGTGGACTTCGCCCGCAAGAAGAAGGGCAAGCCCATGGCTGAACGCCTGGCCGAGGAGCTGGTCGACGCCTACAACGGCACGGGTCAGTCCGTGCAGTGGAAAGAGAACATCCACAAGATGGCCGAGGCCAACAAGGCCTACGCTCACTTCGCCCGCTGATCACGGCGCGTCCCATGGGACTCGCAAGGTCTGGGCTCTTCCGCGCGCACGGTAAGCGTGTGTGGTCAGACCATGAGGATCTCCGATGGACGTCCTGATTCTGCGCGATCCCCGGGAGTCTGAGCGCAAGTGTTCGCTGACGCCCCTTAGAGGCGTGGAGGGAATCCGCTTCGTGAATCACGTACCGGGTCGCACCCTTGCTGCGGAGGGCCGGATCCTGCTGACCCCCGAGGCCCCCGAGCTCACTCTGGCGGATGCGGGGCGTGGCTTACTCCTGGTGGACAGCAACTGGCGACGGGCCCCGCGCCTGCGCGAGGCCCTGGTGGGGGACTTCCTACCCCGCAGCCTGCCCCCCCTCAAGACGGCCTACCCTCGCATGAGCCAGGTGTTCGTCGATCCCGAGCAGGGCCTCGCCTCCGTGGAGGCCCTCTACGCGGCGCTTGCCCTGCTGGGGGAGCCGCGGCCCGATCTCCTGGAGGAGTATCGATGGGGGGCGGAGTTCCTGGCCCAGAACCCTGGCCTTCCTGGCCTGGATTCCACCCATCGCCCCTAGAGAGCTTGCGCCGCCTTTGGGGCGGGGCCCGGCCTGTCGGTAGGATGCTCCCATGTCCCTGGCCGATCTACGCAACATCGGCATCGTGGCCCACATCGATGCGGGCAAGACCACGGTGACCGAGCGCATCCTGCACCTGACCGGGGTGGAGCATCGGGTGGGTCGTGTGGATGAAGGTACGGCCACCATGGACTGGATGGCCGAGGAGCGTGAGCGCGGGATCACCATCACCAGCGCGGCCACCCACGTCACGTGGGGTGAGGGCGCCATCAACCTCATCGATACTCCGGGCCACGTGGACTTCACGGTGGAGGTCGAACGATGCATGCGTGTGCTCGATGGGGCCGTACTCGTCCTGGATGCGGTGGCCGGGGTGCAGGCACAGACCGAGACCGTCTGGCGCCAGATGCAAGCTCAGGATCTGGCTTGCATCGCCTTCATCAACAAGTGTGACAAGCCCGGAGCCGATGTACTCGCAGCCTGTCAATCCATGCAGGATCGACTGGGCGCGACCAGTATTCCGGTGGCCTATCCGATCGTTGAGGAGGACAAGCTTGTCGGGGTCGTGGACTGCCTCACCCTCCAGGCGTGGGGACTGGACGACAAAGGTCAGAGACAGGCTCGCGAGGTGCCCGCGGAAATCGTGGATGAGGTGGCCGTGCTACGGTCCGAGCTGTTCGACGCCTTGGCTGAAGACGACGAGGCCGTGATGGAGGCGGTGGTGGAGGGCCGTGAGCCCGATCCACAGTGCGTGCATCAGGCTCTACGCGAACGGGTGATGGCGGGCACCTTGGTGCCTGCCTTGTGTGGGGCCGCCCTGCGTGGGATCGGGGTGGAGTTGCTTCTCGACAGTATCCTGGCATGGCTCCCGAGCCCATTGGATGTTCCCCCTGTGGAGGGCCTGGTCCCCGACGGCGGCGATCCGGAGGGGGCGCCTCCTCCTGCTCCGCGGCCTGCCGATGCCGATGGTTCAGCGACCGCTCTGGCGTTCAAGGTGCAATCCTCTGCACACGGCGACCTGACCTTCGTGCGCGTCTACGCGGGACGCCTGCAGAGCGGCGGAAAGGCCTGGAATCCGCGCACCCGCTGCATGGAGCGCATCGGTCGCATCCTGCGCATGCACGCCGATCATGGCGAGGCGCTGGATGAAGCGGTTGCCGGAGATATCGCCGTCCTCGTGGGTCTGAAGAATACCGCTACCGGTGACACTCTGTGTGACCGCGCGGAACCGATTCAACTCGAGTCCCTCACCTTTCCCGATCCCGTCATCGCTCTGATCGTCGAACCCGCAGCAGGTCCCGATCGGGACAAGTTGCGTGTCGCTCTGGAGCGTCTGGCACGTGAGGACCCTTCCCTGCATATCGTTGAGGATGGCGATACGGGGCAGTGGACCCTTCAAGGCATGGGCGAGCTGCACCTGGAGGTCAATCTGCACCGCCTGACGGGGGAGTTCGGTGTTACCCCGCATGTGGGCCAACCCCGCGTTCGATACCGGGAGGCCATCACCGGTGTGGGCCGCGGTGCTGGGCGGGTGGATCAGGCCTTGGGCGGGCAGGAGGTCTTCGGGTCCGTGGACCTGGAAGTTCACCCGGCGAAGGAGGATCAGCCATCGGATGCGAGTTGGGATGTGCGTTGGCCAGAGGACTTGGACCTACCTCCGCATATACGCCGAGCGGTGGAGGAGGCCGTGGGCCAGGAATCGATGGGGGGGCCGCGATTCGGATACGCTCTGGTGGCGGGCTCGGTGCGGATCACCGCCGTGGGCCGCCATCCCGAGCGCGAGGATGCGGCGGCCTACGCGCAGGCCGCCACGTCGGCCTTGGGGCAGGCCCTGCGGGATGCCCCGGCTTGCCTCCTGGAACCCCGCATGTCCTTCGAGGTCCAAACCCCGGAGGCGTTCTCCAGCGGGATCATTGCGGATCTGGCCGCCCGCCGGGCGGTCGTGGGGGAGGTTCTCGCTGAGGGGGACCTGCGCACCATCACCGGGACCGTCGCCCTGGGGCAGATGTTCGGCTACTCCACGGCCGTCCGCTCCCTGTCCCAGGGGCGGGCGGGCTTCAGCCTGACCCCAGCGGGATTCGTGGAGGTGCCGGAGGAGGAGCTGCAGGCCCGGGGCCTGTCCTGGATCTGACGAGACAGCTGGCCGATGCGCCGGGTGTAGGATTGCAATTTCGAACGAATCCCTGCCAATCTGGTGATAGAGCTCGCTGTGGGAAGTTCATGGTTTCCTGGAACGCGGTGGGCGATGATTGGGGCTGCCCTACTCCCCTCCTCGGCCCTGAGAGGGGCTTCATGGTGCCCATGGGAGGGATGGGCGTCGCCGGGGCTTCCGGTGCCTTCCTGGGGGCGCCCAGAGAGGACCGGACCGGTGAGGATCTGCCGGCCCAGTGTTGACCCTCCCCCCCCTTGCCGCTATCGTCTCCCCCCCCTAACCGCGCCGAGCGGGGTTGGGCCGGGTCAAGAGCCCCGGTCCTGCGCCTCATTTGGAGCGGCAAAAGGCGCCCGTCTACGGGTGGTTTGCAATCCAATTCGAATCCGTTCAGGTGCCTGCTTCCCCAGTCGGCACCCCCTCCTACGACCTGCTCCGTGACCTGTTTAGTGGCCTGATGGCCATTGTACGCAGTCACTGGCCTTCAATATTTCTGCTCCTCTCGGCTCTCCAATCGAGCGTTGCACGCCCCCTCACACTCCGTTCCCGACCTACCCCAACCCGCTCGTCTGAAACCGTGATCCACGGGCTGCGACGGGTACCGACCGCATGAGCGAAAAGATTCAAATCCGAATGGAGGCCTACGACCACGAGGCATTGGACCAGTCCAGTGTCGAGATCGTGGAGACAGCGCGACGCACGGGCGCGCAGGTGGCTGGACCCATTCCGCTCCCCACGCGGATCGAGCGCTACACCGTCCTGCGCTCTCCGTTCATCGACAAGAAGTCGCGCGAGCAGTTCGAGATCCGAACGCACAAGCGATTGATCTACATCTCGGAGCCGACGTCCCAGACCATCGACTCACTCTCTTCCCTCAATATGCCCGCGGGCGTGGACATCCGTATCAAGGCCTAGAGCCGCGAGCGTCGGCCAGCGCCGACGAAGGACACTGAGCACACGGGTGCCAGGACCACGAACTGCGACCGATCAGACAGCTCCCTCGGCAAGTACGCGAGCCGAGGACCCACTTCCAAATTCAACCTCCGACCGCGTGGCCAAGCGTTTACGTCCTCATCCGAGGGCTCTTGGTCGAACCGGTACTCACCCCTCTCTCTCTCTCGGGAATCATGACGCTGATTCTAGGGCGCAAAAAAGGCATGACGCAGTTGTTTGCCGAGGACGGCACAGCCACGGGCTGTACCGTCGTCGAAGCAGGCCCCTGTGTGGTCATGCAGGTTCGAACTCAGGAACGCGACGGCTATGACGCCGTCCAGCTGGGATTCGAGGACCTCCCGGACCGCTTGGCCAAGAAGCCCATGCGTGGAACGGCCAAGGCGGCCGGAACCGCGCCCAAGCGCTTCCTGCGCGAGGACCGGCTCAAGGAGCCCACGGAAATGGGTGTGGGGGATGCGGTCACGGTCGAGTCCTTCAACGAGGGCGACATAGTGGACGTGATCGGCACCAGCAAGGGACGGGGATTCGCCGGAACGATCAAGCGCCACGGGTTCTCACGTGGTCCCAAGACCCACGGCTCCATGAACTACCGCCGTCCGGGCTCCATCGGCTGCTCGGCCTACCCGGGCCGCGTGATCAAGGGCAAGCGTATGTCGGGCCACTACGGCGCCAAGCGCAAGACCACCAAGAACCTCGAGATCCTGCGTGTGGACCAGGATCGTGGACTTCTCTTCGTCAAGGGCGCGATTCCCGGCCCCAACGGTGGTTTCGTCCAAGTCCAGTCGGCCCGAACAGGCGTCAAGAAAGGCTGATCTCCATGCAAGTCAAGAGCTATAAGGCCGGCAACGTGGGCGAAGTCGAATTCGACGAGAGCTCCTTCGGTGGCAAGGTTCTCTACCGCACCTTGAAGGACGCGGTGGTCATGCACATGGCCAACCAGCGTCAGGGCACCGCGAAGGTTCGCGGCCGCTCCGAGGTCAAGGGCACCAACGCCAAACCCTACAAGCAAAAGCACACGGGTCGTGCGCGTGCCGGCGACCGCAAGTCGCCCATTTGGCGCGGTGGTGGAACGGTCTTCGGCCCTCATCCCCGGGACTTCTCCTACCACATGCCCGCCAAGGCGCGTCGTGTGGCCCTGCGCTCCGCTCTGGCGGGGAAGATCGCCGATGGGGAACTCGTCATCGCCGACTTCGGTGAGTTCAGTCAGCCCTCGTCCAAGGCGGCGCGCAAGATCCTGAACGACCTGGGTTCTCCCAATCGGGCGTGCATCGTGATTTCAGAGCGCAATACGAACCTCTGGAAGTCCTTCAGGAACTTCCCCCGTGTTGCCGTGCGCGTGGCGGACGAACTGTGCACCTTCGATGTGGTCAATGGTGGCCTGATCATCGCTGAACGCGGTGCCGTGGACAGCGTGAGCGCCAGAGTCGGCGTCTCGGCCAAGCCTGAGGGAGGCAAGTAGTCATGAACACCAGTCAGCGCATGTACGACATCGTCGCCAAGCCGGTGATCACTGAGAAAGGCAGCATGGATTCAGCCGTGCGCAACGCCTACCACTTCCACGTCCCACGGGATGCCAACAAGGTGGAGATCCGCCAGGCTGTCGAGGCTGTGTTTGAAGTGAAGGTGGAGTCGGTCAACACACTGACCGTGATGGGCAAGACCCGTCGTCGTGGTTGGGTGGCCGGAAGGCGTCCCGACTGGAAGAAGGCCATGGTGACTCTGGAGGAGGGGCAAACGATCGACGTCTTCTAGGCCGCAGCTCTCTGGGGTGCTGCTTCACACAGCAAGTACCCCCGACGCCGCCTGACGCACAACGACCAAAACTGTTATGGGCATTCGCAAATACAAGCCGACCTCGCCTGGACGCCGCCATGGCAGCGTCCTGGACTACTCCGAAATCACCTGCACCACTCCTGAGAAGTCGCTCCTGCGGCCTCTCAAGAAGACGGGCGGGCGCAACAATCGTGGGCGCATCACCTGTCGTCACCGCGGGGGCGGGCACAAGCGCCGCTACCGTCTGATCGACTTCAAGCGCAACAAGGATGGCATCCCCGCACGCGTGGCCACCATCGAGTACGACCCCAACCGCACCTGCTTCATTTCCAAGTTGGTTTATGCGGATGGCGAGAAGCGCTACATCCTGGCGCCCATCGGCCTTGAGGTCGGACAGACCATCACCTCTGGAGCGGAATCGGAGCCCAACCCGGGCAACGCCATGCCTCTTGAGAACATCCCCGTTGGTGTGCAAGTGCACAATGTCGAGCTGCAGCCTGGCCGCGGAGGCCAGATCTGTCGTAGCGCCGGAACCGCCGCTCAATTGCAGGCGCGGGAAGGCTCCTACGCAGTGCTCCTGCTGCCGTCGGGCGAGCTGCGCCGTATCCATGTGACCTGCCGTGCCACCATCGGGCGCGTGGGCAACACGGACTATCAGAACGTGAAACTGGGCAAGGCTGGCCGCAGGCGCCACCTTGGCCGCCGTCCGCACGTCCGCGGAACGGCCATGAACCCCGTCGATCACCCCATGGGTGGTGGCGAGGGTCGAACCGCCGGGGGCCGTCACCCCTGCTCTCCCACCGCCGTGTTGGCCAAGGGCGGGCGTACCCGTCGCCGCAACCACCCGACGGATCGCTTTATCATCCGTCGTCGTAAGAAGAGGTAGCTCTAGACCATGGGACGTAGTCTAAAAAAAGGGCCGTACATCGACCCCAAACTCGCCGCAAAGGTGGAGGCCCAAAACATGGCCGGCACCCACGACCCCATCATGACATGGGCGCGCGCGTGCACCATTCCGCCCGACTTCATCGGGCACACCTTCATGGTCCACAACGGCAAGCAACACCTCAAGGTCGCTGTGACCGAGGACATGGTGGGGCACAAGCTGGGAGAGTTCTCTCAGACCCGCATGTTCCGTGGCCACACCAACAAGAAGGAAGCTCAGAAGATCCGCTGAGCCACTCGCTAATTGGAGAACACCGTGACCACCCTTCAGAAAGACTATCGCGCCAAGCACCGCTATGCGCGCATCACGCAGCGCAAGGCACGCCTTATCGCGGACCTCATCCGTGGCCGCTCGGCCAACGAGGCCTTCGAGTTGCTTGAGTTTGCGCCGCAACGGGCTGCCGCCTTCTACATCAAGGTTCTCAAGTCCGCCGTGGCCAACGCCGCCCAGGACGAGAGCGTGGATTTGAACCGTCTGGTTGTTGTGGATGCGCGTGCCGACGATGGCCCGATGCTGAACAATCGCTTGCGCTGGCGTGCCGGCCCCCAGGGGCGTGCGATGCCATTCGCGAAGAAGACCAGCCACCTGACTGTGGTCGTGGCCGTCCTCGAGGAGGCCCTCATTGAGGAGGCACCTGCCGAGAAGCCCAAGGCGAAGTCCAAGGCCAAGCCGAAAGCCAAGGCTGCAGAGGAGCCCGCAGAAGAGCCCGCAGAAGAGCCCGCAGAAGAGCCCGCAGAAGAGCCGGCAGAAGAGCCGGCCGAAGAGCCGGCAGAAGAGCCGGCCGAAGAGCCGGCCGAAGAGCCGGCCGAAGAGCCGGCCGAAGAGGATGCTGCCTCAGATTCCCCCGACGACACCTCCGGCGAGAACGCCGAGGATCCCCCCTCCTCAGAAGAGAAGGAGAGCTAGAGAGTACTCATGGGACAGAAGATCCATCCGACCGGTTACCGCATCGGCATCATCGAGCCCTGGGCCTCCCGTTGGCACGGCGGCAAGAACTTTGCGGAGCTCCTGCTTCAAGACAAGCAGATTCGTGATCACGTGCAGAAGGAGTACGGCTCAGCCGGAATCCCCCGCATTGAGATCGAACGCACTGGCGAAGCCGTCAATGTCGTGATCTACACCGCACGTCCCGGCGTGCTGGTAGGACGCAAGGGCGTGCGCATTGATCAGCTCAAGGAAGAGCTGCAGAAGATTGCTGGCACCATCGTGCACCTGACCATCCACGAGATAAAGCGCCCCGAGCTCTCAGCCGGCCTCGTTGCCGAGGTGATTGCAGATGCGCTCAAGCGGCGCATGGCTTTCCGGCGCGCGGTCAAGAAGGCCATCCAAACCACGATCCAAGCAGGCGCCGAGGGGATCAAGGTTGAGATCAATGGTCGCCTGGGTGGCGCTGACATGGCGCGTACCGCCAAGGAGCGCGAAGGACGCGTGCCGCTCTCGACCCTACAGGCCCACGTGGAGTATGGGACCGCCAGCAGCCACACAACCTTCGGGATCATCGGCGTGAAGGTCTGGATCTACAAGGGCGATATCGACCGTGGACAGAAGATCAACTACCGCCATGTTTCTGCAGCGAGCGGACGCATGGATCGCGGCGGTCCGCGCCGCGGACGATCGGGCGGACGCCGAGACGGTGGTGGCGGAGGGCGCAACTAATGGCTTACATGCCCAAGAGAACGAAGCACCGCAAGGTGATGCGCGGCAAGGTGAAGGGCTACGCCCAGCGTGGCAACCGCGTGAGCTTTGGGGACTACGGCCTGCAGGCCCTGGATCCCGGCTGGATAGATGGACGCCAACTGGAGGCTGCTCGCGTGGCCGCGAACCGGGCCACCGGCGGTACCGCCAAGATCTGGATCCGGATCTTCCCTGACAAGCCCGTCACTGCGAAGCCCGCCGAAACCCGCATGGGTAAAGGCAAGGGAGACCTCGATCACTGGGTGGCCGTTGTGCGCCCGGGCACCGTCCTCTTTGAGCTTGGAAACTGCAGTGAAGACGACGCTCGCCTCGCGTTCAAGCGCATCGCGCACAAGATGCCCATCAAAGTTCGGATGATCCGGAGGCTCCCCTCCCACTAGCGTGGGCCCCAATTCATGAAGATCGACGAAATCGATAGCAAGACCGATTCGGAGCTTGCCTACGACCTCGGCCAGATGCGCAAGGAGCTCTTTGACCTGCGCTTCAGTGCCGTCGCGGGTAGCTCATCGAATACGGCTCAGATCCAAGTCATCAGGCGTTCCATCGCGCGCGTGCATACCGTCTTGCACGAGCGCCGGAACGGAATCCACGGCAAGGCCCCCAAGCAATAGAGTGATGAGCGAGACCCAAGAAAGAAACAGCCGCAAGGTACTCCAGGGCGTTTGCTCGGGTGCGAAGGGCAACAAGACCATCACGGTCACTGTTGAACGTCGCTTCCAGCATCCCAAGTACCGCAAGTTCATCCGCCGGCACGTCAAGGTGTATGCGCACGACGAGACCAATCAGGCCTCCGAAGGAGACATCGTCGAAGTCGTGGAGTGCCGGCCCCTCTCCAAGCTGAAGCGTTGGCGTCTGGTCCGGATTGTCTCTGGAGCAGTCATGCCCCTGGAGACCCCGACGGACGTGGCGCAGCCCACGGAAGCATCGGGAGACGAAGCATGATCCAGATGCAAACCACACTGGACGTTGCGGACAACACCGGGGCCAAGCTCGTGCGGTGCATCAAGGTCTTGGGCGGAACCCACCGGCGCTATGCCAGCCTCGGCGACGTGATCGTGGCCTCCGTGCAGAAGTCCATCCCCGGTTCCGAGTTGAAGACGGGCACCATCATCAAGGGCGTCATCGTGCGCGTGAAGAAGAACACCCGTCGGACGGATGGTTCCTATGTGCGTTTCGATCGGAACGCTCTGGTGATCATCGACCAAGACGGCAACCCGCGAGGGACGCGTATTTTCGGAGCCGTGGCTCGCGAGCTGCGCGAGCAGAACTACATGAAGATCGTGTCCCTGGCCCAGGAGGTCATCTGATGCACGTCAACACCGGAGACCAGGTGATTGTGATCGCCGGCAACAACAAGGGTCGCACAGGCACTGTCCTGGAAGTTTACCGACAGAAGAATCGGGTCGTGGTCGAGGGCGTCAACATGCGTACCAAGCACCAGAAACCCACCCAGCAAAACCCCAAGGGGGACCGGGTTCAGCAGGAATGCGCGGTCCACGCCAGCAACGTCATGTTGTTGGACCCCGAGACGGGCAAGGGGACGCGCAAGCGCCCCAAGAAGGACTAGGACGCCATGAGTTCCACAACTACCACCCCCAGGCTGAAAGAGATGTACCAGTCGGACGTGCGGCCGAAGCTCAAAGAGGGCTTTGGTATCACGAACGAGCACGCCGTGCCGACGATCGAGAAGATCGTCATCAACATGGGTGTCAAGGGGGCCGTTGAGTCCAAGGCCAAGGTCGAGACCGCTGCGGGCCAGCTGGCAACGATCAGCGGCCAGAAGCCAACAGTGCGCCTCGCCAAGCACGCCATCGCTGGCTTCAAGCTGCGCGAGGGGATGCCGATCGGCTGTGCCGTCACCCTACGCGGCGACCGCATGTGGGAGTTTGCAGACCGGCTGATCTCTGTCGTCATGCCCCGTATTCGCGACTTCCGCGGCGTCAAGGACAAGCTCGACGGTCGCGGCAACTACTCCATGGGCCTCGCCGAGCAGAGCGTGTTCCCCGAAATTGACTTCGATCGCATTGAGTTCCAGCAGGGCATGGACATCACGTTCGTGACTACTGCCGCGACGGACGAGCAAGGCCACGCCCTGCTGAAGCACCTCGGTATGCCCTTCAAGACCCGCAACGCCAACAAGGGCAAGAAGTAGATCCATGGCAAAGAAATCTCTGATCGCCAAGAACGCTCGGCCCCCCAAGTTCTCGACGCGGGCTTACACACGCTGCAACTTCTGCGGCCGCCCCCGTGCCGTCTATCGCAAATTCGGAATCTGCCGCATCTGCCTGCGTGAGCGCGCCCATCTGGGCGAGATCCCCGGCATGCGAAAGGCCTCCTGGTAGGAATCACAGCCATGATGACCGACCCCATCGCGGACATGCTGACTCGCATCCGCAACAGCAACTCCATCTATCAGCCCCAGGTAAGCATGCCGGCGAGCAAGCTGCGCGTGGCCATCGCTCAGGTCCTCACTGAAGAGGGCTTTGTGGCGAGCTACAACGTGGAGCCCAGCACGCCCGGAAGCACCCTCACGATCGATCTCAAGTATGGGATCGAAGGGGAGAAAGTCATCCGCCACATCGAGCGCATCAGCAAGCCCGGCTGCCGGGTCTATGCCGGTGTGGATGAGCTCAAGCCCGTTCTGCGCGGCCAGGGCATCCATGTTGTATCCACTCCCAAGGGCGTGCTCTCGGACCGCAAGGCCCGCGAGATGCGCGTCGGTGGGGAAGTCCTCGCGCAGGTCTACTAGACCCTTCACCCGTCACCACTCGAGAATCCAACCATGTCCCGCATCGGCAAGGCACCCATCCCCATCCCCGCAGGCGTCAACGTTGACGTGAAGGGTGAAGAGGTCAGCGTTAAAGGCCCCAAGGGGGCTCTTAGCATGCCCTTCCGCCCGGAAGTTGCCGTGGCCGTCGAGGGCAACGAAGCTGTTGTGACCCTCACGGGAACCGGCATCCCCCGGGAGGCACGGGCCTTCCACGGCCTGACCCGGGCCTTGATCAACAACATGGTCGTCGGGGTCAGCACCGGTTTCACGAAGAAGCTCGAGATCCACGGTGTTGGCTGGAACTGCAAGACCCAGGGCAAGAACATCGTTTTGAACATCGGCTTTTGCCATCAGGTGGACATTCCCATCCCTGACGGGATCGAGGTGGATTGTCCCAATGCAACGGCCATGACCATCAGCGGCTTTGACCGCCAGAAGGTGGGGCAATTGGCCGCCGTGGTGCGCGCCGTTCGCCCGCCCGAGCCCTACAAGGGTAAGGGTATTCGTTACTCCGGTGAGTATGTCCGCCGCAAGGCCGGCAAGAGTTTCGGTAGCTAATCATGACCAAGGCCCAGTCCAATCTGAAGACCAAGCGCCGCAGGCGCCGCACACTTGGCGGTCGTTCGCGTCAGCGCTTGGGTACCGATCGCCCCCGGCTTTCTGTACATCGAACCCTCAAGCATATTTCTGCCCAGGTCATAGACGATGGAGAGGGGCGCACCCTCGCTGCCGTCTCCTCCACTTCCAAGGCCCTGGCCGATTCCCTCAACGGCAAGAACAAGACCGAGTGCGCCACCGTGATCGGGGCCGAGATTGCTCGGTTGGCCAAGGAGGCGGGCGTAGAGACCGTCGCCTTTGACCGCGGCTATTCCAAGTACCACGGGCGCGTGAAGGCGCTCGCTGAGGCGGCCCGCGAGGGCGGCCTGCAATTCTAGGCGGCGCCCAAAGACCATGAAGCACACCATCGAATACCTCGATCACGTCGAAGTCGACCAGATCACGAATCTCGCTGAGCAGTTGATCACGGTCAACCGCTGCGCCGCCGTCGTCAAAGGTGGCCGTCGTTTCTCCTTCTCCGCCTTAGTCGTGGTGGGGGATCGCGAAGGTCACGTGGGCCACGGATTCGGCAAGGCCCGACAGGTGCCTGGCTGCATCGAAAAAGCCAACAAGGACGGACGCAAGCACCTCGTGGAAGTGCCCATGACTGCCTGGAGTTCGATTCCACACGAGGTCCAAGGAGAGTTCTGTGGGGCCCGTATCACCTTGGTGCCCGCCTCCGATGGAACGGGCATTATCGCTGGGGCCTCGGTGCGTGCCGTGGCGGAGATGGCGGGCATCAAGAACCTGCTCTCCAAGTCCCACGGCTCGACCAATCCGATCAACCTCGTCAAGGCCACCTTGGAGGCTCTCTCCAAGCTGCGCACTCCCGAGACAGTCGCCAAACTCCGGGGCGTCGAGCTCTAAACCTGCGGGAACAGATCCATGGACCTTCGAACAGTATGTGCCAAGGGCACCAAGTACAAAGCTCGCCAGCGTGTGGGGCGTGGGCCCGGCTCGGGTGCCGGCAAGACCAGTGGTCGTGGCCACAAGGGGCGCGGTGCGCGCTCCGGAGCCAGCCGCCGGCCAGGCTACGAGGGTGGCCAGATGCCCATCTATCGGCGTGTTCCCAAGCGCGGCTTCACCAACGCCCGCTTCCGCACGGATTACACCACCATCAACGTGGAGGCTCTCAACGTGTTTGCCGACGGTGACGTGGTGGATCTTGAGGCCATCCTTGGGCGCGGTCTCGTCAGCCGTACCTCGGACCTGTTGAAGGTTCTCGGAAACGGCAGCCTGGAGCGCAAGTTGACCGTGCGCGCCCAGAAGTGCAGCGCCAGCGCGGTTGAGAAGATCACGGCGGCAGGCGGCGAGATCGTCACCCTCAACGCCCGCGGCAAAGAAGTCGCCGAGGTCGAGGAGGCCGACGCCAAGCCCAAGAAGAAGGCCAAGAAGAAGGCCAAGGCCGAAGCTGAGCCCGAAGCTGAGCCCGAAGCTGAGCCCGAAGCTGAGCCCGAAGCTGAGCCCGAAGCTGAGCCCGAAGCTGAGCCCGAGGCTGAGCCCGAAGCTGAAGC
>PVBE010370633.1_pt1 | contig 47604 bp, 38 predicted proteins | sample 1631181 | NCBI WGS metagenome assembly PVBE01 (sample SAMN08397723, study PRJNA350692) | Marine metagenome, whole genome shotgun sequencing project. | isolation source: water | place: Pacific Ocean | collected 2012-04
GTGCTCGGCTCCTTCGGACCCTCCGCGTGCGCCGAAGCCTATCCCCCGCCACGCCCTGCCGAGGCGGGGGATAGGCTTGTGGCTCACCGCGGAGCCTTTGCAAAAGGCGAGCACCACAAGCCCCCGCCCTACATCAATCAACGCAACTGAACGCCGCTGAGCAAAAAGCAAATAGGTAGATCGCCCGGTGAGGAAGTGAAGTGGTGAGGGTGAGGGAGCGGAAACCAAAAGCCTTACTTCCTCGCACCCTCACACCCTCAACGCAGATCTTGGCGCCCTCAATTCGTTCGCGAACCGCTCGAGGAGTGAGGGAGTGAGCCCTGGGGGTCCAGGCCCTCACCTGAGGTGTGTAGTCCCGTGATCCGCCGGGGCCGGGGGATTGGATCCGATGTAATTCCTGTCATCTTGGGAGACCTGGCCTGCTGGCCCGCATCTTGCTCAACAGGGGAGTACCAACCGCCTGTGAGGAAGACGATGCGAAGATCTCTGCTTGTGGCCAGCTGCTGCGCGACCCTGGCCCTGTGTGCCTGCGAGCCGGGCGGCATCGGCGACACCCCGGGGCCCGGACCTGGCCTGGTGATCAACCCCGGCGGCGGCGACGCCGGCGCGACCTGCAGCGGCAACAGCCAGTGCAAGAGCGACATCTGCCACCGCGGCGCCTGCGCCCGGGCCTGCACGGCGACCAGCCAGTGCGGCACCAACCAGGACTGCGGCAGCGACGACGGCAAGCGGCTGCTCTGCTACGACCGGCGCTACAGCCAGGCGTTGGGCAGCGGCTGCGGAGTCACCGGCTCCTGCGCTGGCGGCCTGCGCTGCGTGGGCGGCGGCAAGCTCTACCCCGGGGCCTACTGCACCGCCTCCTGCCAGAACGACACCGACTGCCCGTCACGCTACACCTGTCGCCAGCTCGGCAGCGCGGGCCGAGTCTGTGCCCGCCGCGAGTTCTGCGACCAGTGCTCCCACGACGACCAGTGCGGCGCCGACTCCCGCTGCATCCAGCAGGGCGGCCGCAAGGTCTGCGCCAGGCGCTGCTCCGCCGGCAGCACCGTCTGCCCCACCTTCGCCCGCTGCCAGGCCATCTCCGGCGGCAACTACTGCGTTCACCGCGCCGGCGCCTGCGTGGGCAACGGCGGACTCTGCAGCGCCTGCAACGACACCAGCAACTGCAAAAGCGGCGCCTGCTTCACCTACAGCTTCTCCGACGAGTCGTTCTGCGCCACCGGCTGCGGCGGCAGCGGCTCCTGCCCCAAGGGCTACTTCTGCCACACCAAGCACAAGCGCTGCGTGCCGAGCAAGGCCACCTGCGTGGGCTCGCTGTCCAGCATGATGGAGGTGGGGGCGGTGATGGACGACTACGCCGTGGTGGGCTACGCCGACGGCAACAAAAACCACTCCCTCGTTGGCGAGCCCCTGCGCCTGATCAAGCTGTCGGACTACGCCAAGACCAGGAAGCTGATCCTGCTGTCGGTGGCCACCGGCTGGTGCAAGTCCTGCCAGGTGGAGGCCAAGAGCTTCGCCTCGCTGATGAAGACTTACGGCCCCAAGGGGCTGATCATCATCCAGACCCTCACCGACGGGCTGAAGATGAACACCATGCCCACGGTGGGGCTGCTCAACAGCTGGGTCAGCCAGTTCAATTCGGCCGGCGCCGCGGGCCTGGACCCGGGTAACGTGGCCGCCCGCTACAACACCAAGAAGGGCACGATCCCCCTGAACATGCTCATCGACGCCAAAACGCGGCGGGTGCTGGAGAAGTGGAACGAGGGCACAGTGGCCCAGCTCAAGAGCCGCATCGCCGCCCGCTTGCCCTAGTCAGCTTTCAGCTTTCAGCTCCGGCCTCCGTCGCGCGATCACTCTAACGACAGCACCGCGCATCGGGCGGTCGCCGACGATCAGTTCTTTTCGGCCAGCGCCCGGTTCTGATCGTGGGCCGCCAGGGCCCCGCCCACGCTGTCGCAAACATGCAGCAACGCCACCACCCCCGCCACCATCTCCAGGGCCACGGCGCCGGTGACCGCCGCCGCGATGGCGCCGATCTCCAGGACAGCCAGCGCCAGCCAGCGGGCCCGGGCGCCGGCGGCGCAGTGACCCAGGCCGAAGCCGAAGACCAGCCCCACGCCGAGGGAGACCATGGGCTTGCGCTCCCGCGGGGTCTCCTTGAGCCGCGCGGGGCTGCGGTAGGGACCCTGCTCCTCCACGGCCTGGTCGTCGAACTCCAGCTCCTCGTCGAGGCCCGCCTGGGCGGCCAGCTCCTCGTCGGTCAGCGAGCCGCGGAACAGCTCCACCAGCTCGGCGGCCTGCTCCACGTCCTCGCCCCGCACCATGATCCGGGGCTCGACGTAGGCCCCGAGCACGCCGAGCATCTGGCGGTGCTCCTCGCCCTGGACGTAGCAGTAGAGCCCCTCGGCCTCGAGGAAGCCCTTGAGCAGGCTGGCCTCGGTGGAGTCGCCGCACACGGCCACGGCCACGAGGTCCCTGTCGTCAGTGGTCATGGCGCAACTATATCAGAGGGCCTGCCGCTGGCTCGTCAGCGGTCAGCTTGTTGGTCGCTCATTCGCCGGCCTGTAGCTGATCATCGATGCTGAGCTTTACGGCCTCCCCCGCCTGCGCGGGCTCCGATGGCAGGCTGCAGCAAAGAGCGTCGAGCGGCCGCCAAGGGGGCTGAAAGCTGACTGCTGAAAGCTGAAAGCCAGCGCGCGAGCCCGGGAGAGAAAAGTTGATCGACCTCGAGGGAGAGCGCTCTAGATATTCACCACGCCGTCCACCATGCGGACCCGCACGCAGGCGCCCTCGGCGTTGTGCTCCACGCAGACGCTGCGGCGCTTGCGGCGCTTGCGGCGGCGGGTGCTTGTGCGGCGGATGCCCCGGCGCCCCCGGCGGTAACCGCGACGGCCGCGGCGGCGGGAGCGACGGACCTTGCGGCGCGGGGTGGGGCGTTTCGCCCGGCGGGTCTCGGGCGCCCGGGCGGGCGCGGCCTCGGAGAGGGACACGTCCTCGGGCTCGAACTGCATGGACTCCGGGTCGTAGCTCTTGACCGGGCGGGCCCGGCGAGGGCCGCGGTAGCGCAGCGTCCCGGCGGAGTGCCGCTTGGCCCCTCCGGCGTAGCTCTTGATGCCCCCCGAGTAGCGCCGCACGCCCGGCGTGTGGGGCGGCGGGGGCGCGGACTTTTTGACGAAGACGCCGTCGCGCTTCATGTCGTAGCCCGGGTCGTGGGGCAGCCGCGGCACGCGTCCCTTGCGGTGCTGCGTGGCGCCGCGACCGAAGGCCACGGACAGCTGCACGGCGAACATGTCCACGCTGGCGCTGTAGTAGCCGTTGCCCACCACCGGCCCCTCGTCGCCGCCGAAGTCCTGCACCCGCACCGTGCTGCGGTTGACCTCGCGGTCGGGCAGGAAGATGTGGGCGTAGGCCGTGTCCAGGGAGAAGCGCCCCCAGCGCAGGCCGAGGCCGCCGGTGATGCCCAGGCGCCGGGGCCCGAGCACCGACAGCGAGGTGTCCGAGACCTCGGTGGTGGCGGTCTCGAAGAAGGTGCCGGCCCGCAGCACCAGGTGCAGCGAGGGGGTGATGCGCAGCTTGTAGGCGCCGCCCAGGCGCAGGGCGTAGGTGTCCTTGAGGGCCCAGTCCATCTTGGTCGGCGCCATGGGCTTGCCCAGGGACTTGCCCTCGATCTCGATGGTCCGCTCGCCAGCCTTGGACCAGCCCTCGTAGATGAAGTCGGCCTCGATGTCGCCGATCTCCTCGTCGCCGTCACGGAAGATGTAGCGGATGCCGGCGCGCACCATCCAGGGGTAGTCGTTGTTGAGCCGGATCACCGGGTCCAGGGGGTCCACCATCGGCTTGGTCAGCGAGCCCTGCAGCTTCTTCAGCGCCGGGCCGAGGGTGATGTTGGCCTTGCCCTCGAGCTGGGCCTTGGAGGGCAGCCGCACCATGGCGCCCAGCTCCACGTTGCGCGTGGGCCGCAAGAGCAGGCCCGCCGAGCCGGTGGGGGTGAACACGTCCTTGGCGTCGATCTCGATGGTGATGTCGCAGGCCGGGTCCTCGACCGCGTCGCAGGCCGAGCCTGCGGTGACGATGTTGGTGGTCTTCAGCGCGGTGACCACCACCTGGAATGAGATGCCGATGTCCAGCCAGTGCACCGGCCGGAAGGCGATGGCGGCCGTGGGGAAGAAGATCAACCCCTCGGTCTGCACCGCGGTGAAGCGCTGGGGAGCGCCCATCTTCACGCCGCCCACGTCCACCTGCCTGGGGTAGGCGCCGCCGGCGGCCGAGGGCACGTACATCCCGGCGGCGAAGGTGATGCGGTCGAAGTAGCCGAAGTCGGTGGTCACCATCATGTGCCGCGGGGCGGCGAACATCGGGTTTTCGCTGCTGACCGTGGGGTAGGGCATGGCCTTGGCCGTGGGCCCGCCGGAGAAGTAGCCGGTGCGGGTGAAGTCGTGGCGCGAGAGCACCAGGTTGCCGCCCACGGTGATGTGGTGGCCGCGCAGCTTGACGAAGCCGGCCGGGTTGTAGTTGATGGCGGCACCGTTGTCCGCCTTGGCCGAGAACGCCCCGCCGCGGCCCAGGGCCTCGGCGCCGGTGTCGCCCACCTCCAGGCCGCCGGCCCGTGCAGACCCGGCGCCCCCCAGCAGCAGGACGGCGAGCAACCCGCTGCCGAGCAGCCGCCCTCGCCTCGCCGATGTCCTGGTCAACTTCAACCTTCTATCCTTCTATGGGCAGCTGAACTCGGTTACGCAGGCGCCCGTGGGCACCAGGCCCTGGGACAGTTTCTGCGGGTCATAGCAGGGCACACACTTTTCGCTGGGCTTGCAGCCCTTGCTGCTGAGCAGGCTGGCCGAGGAGTTGGACTTGATCTGCTTGATGCAGCGGTTGATGCATCGTCCGTCGCTGTACTGCTTCATCTTCTTGAACGCGTCGAAGGGGTTCTTGAAGATGGTCATGAACAGGGCGAGGAAGCCGCTGAGGCCGGCCTTGCAGCGCTGGGGCGCGAACTTGGTGCCGGCGTCGATCATCGTCTTCGGCACGCAGAGGGTGCCCTTCTCCTTGCAGCCGCTGCGGCAGCCGCTGGTATCAAAGTGACACCGCTGGCCGGCCGGGATCTTGTAGCTCGGCACGCAGTAGGCGTCGCCGGAGCCGTAGCCGCACTCCTCGAACAGCTTCGGCTTCTCCAGCGGCTTGTCGCAGGGCCCCACGGTGCAGGCGCCGGTGCCCATGCCGGTGCGAGGGTCGTAGCAGGGCACGCAGCGCTCGTCAGCCTTGCAGCTGGAGCGCTCGAGGTCCTTGAGCTGCTCGTAGACCGACTTGATGCAGACGGAGAGGCAGCGCCCCTCGCGGCCGTTGAGGGACTTGCACTTGGGCGGCTGGTGCTTGCCGCCGCGGATGAGGATCTCGTCCGGCACGCAGTAGCTCTTGCCGTCGGGGCACGTGCGCAGATCCTTGCGCTGGGCCGCCTCGACGTACTCGGCCGGCGCGCAGTGGGCGCGCCCCTTCTCCATCTGGCAGCACGGCTTGTACTGCTTGAGCACCGATGGCGTGGCCTGGAACGGCTTGCAGTCGTCCAGCACCTCGGGCGGGTCGCAGGCCATCTTGCCGAAGTCGCAGGCGCCGGTCTTCTTCTTGGTCGTGGGGTGGACGCAGGGGGCGCAGAACTGGTTCACGCCGCAGGAGGAGCGCGGCAGCGGGGTCTCGGCGTTCTTCACCTCGGGCAGGCAGCCGGAGAGGCAGACCCCCTTGAGGCCGAAGACCGAGGTGCAGCGCGGCGGCGTGTAGTCGGCGTTGACGGCGAACTCGGTGGGCACGCAGAGGGTGCCCCCCTTGCCCGTGGCCAGGCGCGTGCGGAAGTCCTTGGGGATCAAATAGTCGGGGATCAGGTAGCCGGAGCCTCCGCAACAGGTGGGGAAGGCGTCGATGATGTTCTTCGGCACCGCCTTGCGCCGGGGGGTCCCCACGGGACAGACCGAGGTCTGCTGGACCTCGTGCATCAGGGGTGGACCGTCCATCTCCACGCAGGCCGGCAGGGTGGCGAGGGCACAGAAACCGGCGGTAATGGTCAGCGCGGCGACGGCTCGTTTGACGGGATCTTGGTGTTGCCTGATCATGCCCCTGGTAATGCAACCTACATGCCACACCTCGCCAGGGCGTTCAGCACCTCGCCATTTTGGATTTAACAATATGATTACAACAGGTTGATGCCACCGAGCGTCCACCCCCCGATCGGGGACAGGACCCCCCAAACTGGAGGGACGAGTCCCACACCACGCCGGGGTGCGGAAGAAGAGAAGGTGGTTGGTAGACCTATACAACGTCGCCGAACATCGATACCATGGTTCGAGGCGCCCCTTGACTGACCAGGTGCAAAACATGGATGAAGAGGTCATCCCCCCCGGCACGATGATCGGGGACTATCGCGTGGAGGAGGCCATCGCCGAGGGCGGTATGGGTCTGATCTACGCGGGCGTGCATCCGGTGATCAGCAAGCGCGTGGCGGTGAAGGTCATCAGCCAGCAGTTCGCCGAGAACCCCAAGGCGGTGTCGCGCTTCATCATGGAGGCGCGCTCGGTCAACCAGATCGGCCACCACAACATCGTCGACATCTTCTCCATCGGAGAGCTGGAGGACGGGCGCACCTACCTCATCATGGAGTTGCTCGAGGGGTTGAGCCTGCACGACCTGCTGATGAAGGCCAAGTCGCTGCCCCCCGGCAAGGTGCTGTCGATCTACGAGCAGCTCTGCGACACCATGGAGGTGATCCACCGCAAGGGGTTCGTGCACCGGGACCTCAAGCCGCCCAACATCTTCGTGCTGGAGCGGCCGCCTCACCCCTTCGTCAAGATCCTCGACTTCGGCCTGGCCAAGCTGTGGAGCAACCGCACGAGCAAGGTGACCGAGGTGGGCATGGTGCTCGGCACGCCGGAGTATATGTCGCCGGAGCAGTGTCGCGGCAAGGAGCTGGATTTCCGCACGGACATCTATTCCCTGGGCGTGATGCTCTACGAGCTGACCACGGGCGAGCAGCCGTTTTCGGATCCGTCGCCCTTCGAAGTGCTCACCTGTCACCTGACCCAGGAGCCCCGCCGCCCCTCGGAGCTGATGAGCATGTCCCCCTCGCTGGAGTCGGTGATCCTCAAGGCCATGGCCAAGGATCCGAGCCAGCGTTTCTCCTCGGCCGAGGAGATGCTCGAGCACCTGCGGCTGGCCATCCCCCTGCGGCTGGAGTGGAACAACCACCTGGACTTTCATGACGTGCCGCCGGCCCCCGATGGCCCCCTGACCCCCACCCTCACCGGCCCGCTGGTGCTGCCGCCCGAGGAGCTGGATATCTTCGTGCCCGAGGGTGAGGAGCACTACCCTGACCCGGCGTATTACTCCCACGACTTCGAGGACGACGACATCGACACCCAGGTCTACCACCACCCGCGGCGCGTGCAGACGTCCGACCGCGGCCTGGACCTGTTGGAGATCGACGAGGAGGCGCACACGGCCCTGGCCAGCCCCGTGGAGGACCCCAACGAGGTGGACCTCGGCCCCGGCGACGACATGCCGGACCTGGTGAATCCGCTGGAGGACACGGCCGAGAAGGAGACCGTGGCCGACTCGGTGGACCCCATGGGACTGATGGAGGTGAACCTGGACAGCGAGGAGACCGCGGCGCTGCCCAACGCCGGGTTCGTGCAGGAGATCAGCAACGAGTCCTTCGACGAAGGGATCAGCACGCCGGGCCCGGAGCCGATCATGGAACTCAACCAGATCAAGGCCCCCGCGTCGGAGATCATCGAGCTGAAGAACGGCAAGCGGCCCATCCCGGGCACCATCCCCGGCATCGCCCTGGGGCCGGGCGACGGCGCGGGCATGGAGCTGGACCTCGACGGCGACGAGGACACCATGATCGCCCCGGTGGACGAGCTGGCGCCCGAGCGGAACCGCACGCCGGTGGTCATCCGCACCCGCCCGCCGAGCAAGGTGGTGGGCAAACCCTCCACGTCGGAGTACGCGGCCTACGAGGACACGGCGGTGAAGACCGAGCCGCTGCCCAGCCTCTTCCCGGAGAAGAGGCTGCCGCCCCTGCCGGACAAGGAACCGAATAAAAGCTAGGGCTCCTGCCAGTCGGATAAGCCTTGGATTGCCTTGGTCAGCGTAGGGCGGGGGCTTGTGCCCCGCCACCAGCAAGGCGGGGGACAAGCCCCCGCCCTACATTTCAATCCTAACCAACCGGCATTGGAGCTGGGCGCCCTCTAACCGCCGGCTTGTAGCTGATCATCGATGCTGAGCTTTGCGGCATCCCCCCGCCTGCGCGGGCTCCAATGGCAGGCTGCAGCAAAGAACGTCGAGCGGCCGCCAAGAGGGCTGAAAGCTGAAAGCTGAAAGCTGAAAGCTGAAAGCTGAAAGCTGAAAGCTGAAAGCTGAAAGCTGAAAGCTGAAAGCTGAAAGCTGAAAGCCCGCGCCCTACATTTCCCGGGGTGATCAACACAACTGAGCAGCGCGATAGCTAGGGCTCCTGCCCGAGGAAGCCGGGTTCGTCTGTGTCCGATGAGCTGCGCCCGCTGGCCGACTCGGCCTGGTTGGTGGAGCGGGGCTGTACGGGGGCGGCCGGGGTCTCCAGCAGCTCTCCGATGGAGTCGTCGTCGATCTCCTGCTCCTTCTGCAGGTGGGCCCGGGCCTTATGGCCGGCGCGCTTGAGCATGAGGTAGCGCGCCCGCACCTCGGACATCAGCTTGCGCCGGGGCCGGTAGAAGGCCCAGCGCAGGCCGTGGGTGCCGTCGCTGCGGTGCCGGCGCTTGAGGAACAGCAGGTAGTGGGTCCCCGGCAGCTGGGCCTGGATCTTCTTGGCCAGGCGGTAGTCTGCTGCGGTGGGATCCAGGCGCAGGCGCAGCTGCCCGTCGTCATCGCGGTCCTTGCTCAGGGTGCCGTAGAGCACCTCCCGCGGGCGGAAGGCCAGGGCCAGCTGGCCCGAGGATCCCCTACGCTCCACGCCGTTGACCAGCTTGATGGTGCCCACCGCCACGGCGTCCGCGTATCCCATGCGGCGCAGCAGCAGCTCCTCGTCGGCGTGCTCCCACAGGCGCCGCGGGGGCTCGCCCGGGCGCACCGAGGTGTTCTCGAAGTAGCTCTCCATGGAGCCGCTCCACTTGATCTCTTGTTTGCCGGATCCCGCGCAGCCGGCCAAAATCGTCAGGCTCGCCAGGGCGAGCGTCACCGCTGTCTTTGTCATCATCCAACCTCTGTCGGGCTTGCCTTGCGCCCGGTTTTCCCTAACTAACGGTATGGTGTCTTGACGGGTCATTGCGTTCATGGGGTCAGAATAAGCAAGGGATGGGCCAGGTCGGCCAACATCGAGCTGTTTTTACAACAAGCTGTTTCCATTGAGTTAATCGCCCAGTATCAAATTCTGCAGGCGCCACCGTGTCAGAAATGTGAGCCGCAGATGTGCAAAAGTGAGCCAATTTCTGGCGTCAGGATCCTGCCATCTCAAACGTCGAGGCGAGCAGGAGTATTCCTGCCGTCCGGTCACTAAACCGCTCTGAGGAGTTGGTTTGCGCTAGCGGCGCGGCTGCAGCCAGGGCTGGCCCGTGGCCCAGCGGTAGCGGATACCTACCAGAAAGGAGTCCCCGCCTGACAGGCCGAGGTTGTCCGGGCTGGCCCACACCGGGATGAAGATGCCGCGGGCCTCCAGGTTGCGAAAGAGCGGCACCCGCACGGTGAGCCCGCCCCGCAGAATGTGCACGTCGCGGTTTGGGATCCCCACCACCTCCACCACGCCGCCAACCCGGAAGAGACCGCCCTGGCCAAAGGGCAGCGAGTAGCCCACCCGGGCCCGCCATATATAAGGAGGATCCACCACCACGCGGATGGTCTCCTCGAAGACATGGAAGCCGGTGGCCACGCCCAGCACCGAGGTGGCGGCCAGCTCCACGATGACCACGCCGGGTCCAGCGGGAAAGTTGCCGGTCAGCTCGGCCTCCAGGGAGAGGTAGGAGGAGTCGGGCTGGGAGCGACGCTCGATGTCGGTGATGGTGTAGCTCTCCTGGGGCACGAGCCTGGAGCGGCGAAAGGAGTGGAAGTAGCGGCCGCCGAAGCGCAGGTTGATGTTGGGCAGCGCGGCTCGTACGCCGAGCCAGCCACCCGCCCCCTCGGCGGAGACGATGGGGTTGGCGTCCAGCCCCAGCCATGTGGAAAACGGCAGGCCGTAGCCCACCGAGACCCGGGGCCGGAAGTAGAGAAAGCCGATGTCGATGGAGGTGGAGAGGAACCAGCGCATGGTGCTGTCCACAGGCGGCGCCGCGTCCCGGGCGGTGCCGGGCTCTGAGCGCACGCCGCTTTGGGCCGAGGCCGGACCGGGCAGGGCCGCCAGCAACAGGATGCAGAGCATCGCGGCGCGCATCTTAAAAAGTCCCCACGAGACCAGCGCCGTTGGGCATCGGCACCAGGCGGATGGTCAGGTCGTCGGAGCGCTGGCGCTTCTTCGCCCCGTGGCGGTAGTGCAGCAGCCAGGGCACGCCGAGGCCGATGATGGTGCCCATGGCCGCGCCGATGGTCACGTCGGAGAGGTAGTGCTGGTCTCCAACCACGCGCAGGGTGGCCGTGGCGGTGGCCGCCACGAAGCCGGCCGCGCAGGGGATGATGTCGGCCCAGCCCCCGCCGTAGAGCTCGAGGTTGAGGTGGTGCGAGCAGATGAGGCCGGCCGCGGCGAAGGACTGGGCCGAGTGCCCCGAATAGAAGCTGTGGAAGCGCTTGTTGGCGTCGCAGTCCCGTATGTCGGAGGGCAGCTCGCCGCCGCAGTTGCGCCCGTAGGGGCGCTCGCGGTTGCCGATGATGTTGGCCAGCCCCTGGAGCCCGGCGGTGATGGCCAGCACCTCGGCGTTGATCAGCGCCATCTCCAGCGCGGTGCCCGGGCTGCGGTGATGCCAGGCGGTCATCACCAGGGCGTCCACCAAAAACGGGTAGGCCATCAGCGAGGTGAGCAGCACGTCGGACACGTCCCGGGCCGCGCGACGGTCCCTGAGGCTGTCGAGGCGCAGCACGTCGCGCGCCGCCTCGTCGGCCAGGATGCCGCCCCGCCAGGTGTCGGCGCGTGGCGGCACGAGCTGGGCGGTGATGGCCATGGCGGCGAAGGCGCCGGTGGTGATCCATTCACCGGTGGAGAAGCGCGGCCAGTGGGGCTTCCAGCGGATCTCACCCGGCCCGATGATGTCCCGGGGGGCTGCCGGGCTGCCGGGCCGGACCGCAGGCTGCGACGCCGGCTGAGACACGGGCTGTGACGCGGGCCCGGGCTGGGCCGAGGCGGGCGTCACCAGCAGCAGCAGGGCCGTCAGCAGCCAGCCACCCGTACAGTATGAAGAGGTAAACGGAACGCGGGGCACCTTTCGATGTCTGGGGCATCAGGCCTGTGTTGGCAACCAAAAAATGACCCTCGCCGGGGCGGCCTACAGTACAATGGCGTCATGAACACTGAACCGATTAACATCGCAGTGGACGATCTGTTGGGGGAGAAGCTGATCAACTTCATCCGGACCAACTCTCTGCTGGCGAGCACCCTCAACTCTATCTACGACGGCGTCTACATCGTGGACCAGTCGATGCACGTCATCTTCTGGAACCGGGCCGCCGAGGAGATCACGGGGTTCGACGCGAAGACCATGATGGACCGCCGCTGCTCCGACGGCAAACTGAACCACGTGGACGCCGATGGCGAGCCGCTGTGCGGCCGCATCTGCCCGCTGGTGGCCTGCCTGACCAGCGGCGAGCCCAGGGAGCAGCAGGTCTACCCCTTGCACCGGCTGGGACACCGCGTCCCGGTGATGACACACGTTGGCCCCATCAGGGACGCCAGCGGCAAGATCGTGGCAGCCGTCGAGGTCTTCCGCGACATCAGCCAGGAGGAGGAGCACCGGGCGCTGCAGGAGAAGTTCGCCCGCCTGATCCGCAAGTACGTCTCCGACACCACCTACCACGATGTGGTGGACCGCGCGCGCACCGACGGCGAGGCCGACTCGCGGCTGGTGGAGGTGACCATCCTCTTTCTGGACATCGTCGGCTTCACGGCGTTTTCGGAAAATCGCGGCCCCGCGGAGGTGGTGGAGATGCTCAACGAGGTCTTCGGCACCTGCGACGCCATCACGCGCAAGTTCCACGGCGACATCGACAAGTTCGTCGGGGACGCGCTCGTCGCCGTGTTCGACGACGCGGTGGACGCGGCCCTGGACATCCAGCGCACCATGACCGGGCTCAACCGCGAGCGACGCCAGCGGGGCGAGGCTGACGTACTGCTGCGGGTGGGGCTCAACAGCGGTACGGTGATCCAGGGGGAGATCGGCACCTCCGAGCGCAAGGATCTGACGGTCATCGGCGATGTGGTCAACACCGCCTCGCGCATCGAGGGCTTCTGCGCTCCGGGCGCGGTGCGCATGTCCGAGGCCACCTTTTTGCCGCCTGGACGCGGCCCACGCTGCGCGGCACGAGCTGCTGCACCACGTGCTGCCCAAGGGGAAGCAGTCGGAGGTGGCGGTCTACGGGCCGAGGAAGGCCTGACGCATACGCCATGATGCGCGTGGCCCTGGTGGGCATCGACGGCTCGGGCAAGACCAGCACCGCGTTGAAGCTGGTCCAGCGGCTGGCCCCGCGGATGGACGTCTGCAAGCCCGGGCGGCCGCCGGTCTACACCAGCGGCGGCGTCATGGGGGACCACGAGGCCGCGGAGGCGCGGGCCATGGAGCAGCACCTGCGCCGGGCCGACCGCACGGGCAAGCGCTGGCGCGTGGCCCTTGCGCGGCGACGCTACCTGGCCTTCGTCACCGGCGTGGAGCGGCGCATGGCCGAGCGCTTCGCCCCGGACCTGATGCTCACCGCCCGCTGTCCGCGGCTGGACCCGGCGGTCTACCTCGACTTCTACTTCCCGCGGCTGGCACGCGCGCTGCCCATGGGCCCGCGGCTGGGGCTCTGCGCGCTGGCGGCCCGGGTGCCGCGCCGTGACCTTTACTGCCTGCTGGCCACGCCGGCCGACGTGGCCATGGCTCGCATCGAAAAAAGGCTGGAGGACCTGGCCGCCGCCGAGGCCGACTCCGGCCGCGAACACTGGCTGCACCTGCACGAGCAGCGGGACGTGCTGGCGGGCCTGGCCCGGGGCATGGAGCAGGCCCTGGAGCTTTTGCGGCGGCGGGACGGCGCCGAGGTGATGGTGGTGGACAACGCGCTCATGCGCCAGGACGGGGTGGTGGAGCTTCTGGCCGACCGGATCCTCTGGTCGCACCGCGGCCGACGCGGGCTGTCTGTGCCGGGCCCGAGGCCCGTGTGCCACGACCGCATCAGCGAGCTGCCGGTGACGCGGGTCTCCCCTTTGACCCCGCTGCCGGCTGGCCGGCCGCGCGACCGCTGGGTGGTATACAGCGCCCGCGGCGAGGAGGGGGCCGAGGCCTGGCTGGCGCGCTTTTCGGGACGCACGCCGCGGAGCGAGCCTCTCTGCGGCTCCTTCCTGGTCCGGGGAGACGAGGCCGCCGGCGCCTGGGGCGGCGAGGTGGAAGACCCCCTGGCCCTGGTGGCCTATCACGAGCCGTCCCGCACCGAGGTCTGGGGGGTCATGGTGGACAGCCAGGCGCGGGTGCGGGTGCGCCCCTTCGTCATCGCCGCCGCCGGCGACGACCACCTGCTCTGCGACCTGGAGGGCCGCGGGTCCCTGGAGGTCAGCTGGCAAGAAGACCGCTGGCAGGTGACCCTCGGCACCTGGGGGCCCACGGACCGTAGCGGCGCGCCGGCCAGGCTGCTGACGGTGGAGGTCGACCTGGACGGCAGCGTGGGGCGAGAGACGGGGACGGTTTTAGCTTTTTAGGTTTTGTGAGACCATCACGGCCATCATGGGAGAGAGATCAAAGACGGGGAAACGGCGAGGGCTGGCGCTGGCCTTCATCGCCGGCGTGGGCGTGACCCTCTGCTGCGCCAGCAGCGAGGAGGTCATCATCTGGGCACGCTACGTGCTTTTCGACGACACCAAGGCGGGGCTCAAGGCCCAGACGGTGCAGCAGGCGCTGGACCAGCTGGCCCAGCGCGTCTCTCGCCTGGAGACCAACGCCTGCCCCCGGGGGTACGTCCAGGACACCACCGAGGCCGACATCACGCTCTGCACCCGCGGCGCCGATGAGGTGGTCAAGGCGGGTAGCTTCTGGGTCGACCGCTACGAGATGTCGGTGGTGGACGCCAAGACCCACAACAAGGGCACCTGCAACGGCGCGTGGACGCAGCACGGCGAAAAGCGCGGCGAACAGATCACGGTGTTCCCCGGCAGCGGCAACTGGAAGTCGACGAAGCTCTACGCCTGCTCGGTCAAGGGCAAGCGCCCCTCGCGCAACGTGACCTGGTTCCAGGCCTCCCAGGCGTGCCTGCTGGCGGGCAAGCGGCTCTGCACCAACGCCGAGTGGCAGGCCGCCGCCGCGGGCACGCCCAAGGACAGCTGCAACATCAAGAGCAACGACTCGGTGACCTCGGACAGGTACGCCGCCTGCCAGTCCAAGTGGGGCGCGCGGCACATGGTGGGCAACCTCTCGGAGCTGGTGGCGGCCTGGATTCAGTCCGGCCTGCACTCCATGTCGAAGAACGAGCAGAGGGTGCAGTGGCCCAAGGGGTTCGGCGACAAGGACATGTCACGCAACTTCAACGGAGAAGTGGACGCCCACCAGGGCAACTGGGTCAAGGGCTTGCCGGCCACCTTCCGCCGGGGCGGGGACTTCGACGACACCACCGACGCGGGCATCTTCGCCGTGGACGCCCACATCGCGCCGACCTACGCGTCCGAATCCACGGGCGCGCGCTGCTGCCTGAGGTAGCCGCGCTCAGAAGGTGCCCGACACCGACGCAGCCAGGCCGCCGCCCCACAGCGACACGGCCGCGCGCACCGGGGCCTCCCCGCGCAGGAAGAGATAGCAAGACAGCGCGCCGGCCGCGGCGCCCGCGCCGATGAGCACCGCCCCGGGCGCCAGGCTGTCGGTGACCCGCGTTGGGGGACCGTCAGCGGACCAGTTGATCTCGTCCACCCGTCGGGTCGCCAGCAGGCCCACGCCGACCCCCACGGCCACGGCGCCGGCGCCGGCCGCCACCCAGGCCCAGGGCCGGCGCAGCCGCGAGGGCGCAGGGTCAGCCGCGCGCGCAGGGGGGGACACCGCGGGGTCGCTGGGCGGGGGCGATGTGGACGCCGGTGAGCTTCGGGCCGGCGGCGTCGGGCGCGTGGCCGGCGCGGGGCGCGTGGCCGGCGCGGGACCCGAGGCCGGGGCCAGCTGCCGCTGGAGCCGCTGGATGCGCTCTCGCACCTCGGCGTCGTTGGGCGGCGTGGTGCCGGGGAAGCGCCGCCGCCAGTCGTCGCGGAACAGCTTGTAGTAAAACAGCGCCTTCTTGGGCTGACCCAGGTGCCGGTGGCACTGGGCCATGTTGAACAGCAGCCGCGGGAGCTGGGCGTAGCGGTAGGAGGCCTGGTACTGGACCAGCGCCTTGCCGAACTTGCCCAGGCGGTAGAGGGTCTCGGCCCGGGCGAAGTGCTCCTTGGCCCGGGTGAGGGGATCGGCCGCGGCCCCGGCGGGGGCCAGCAGCAGGAGCAGGGCGAGCAGGGCTGCGCGTGACGTGTTCATGGCCAAGTGGCCATTGTGGTCCATCCGCCCCTTTTTTTCACGCCCTATGCGGCGGCCTACTTGCCGGGCTTGGGGCACGCCTTGCCGAAGGGGTTCATGGTGCTCTCTCCCACCCGGGACTCCGAGCAGCGATCCTTGCGGGCCCCGGGGCGGCGGGGCGGGCGGGGCACCTTGCGGCCGCCGGGTCTGCGAGGCGCCTGCTGTGCGCGCAGCTCCGGCGCCCGATCGATGCGGGCGTCGGGGGCGGGCCTGCTGTCCGGGGCCGGAGCCAGGGCCGCGTCCGGTACGGCAGCGTCCGCGGGCGCCACGGCTCCGTCGGGCGCCTGCGGGGCGGGGTCGTTTTTGGCAGCCATGGCCACGAGCACGGCCCCCACCGCCACCAGCAGCACCAGGGCCGCGAGGTGCCACGACCGCCGCGCCGGGGTGCGGGCGCCGCGGGCGGTGTCCGCCGCCGTTGTGAGGGCGGCCTCCGGCGGCCTCTCCTCAGAAGCCTCTTTGAAGGCCGTGTCCAGCCCGGGCACGTCCAGATCTGTGCCGTGGCCGGCGGCCGGCGCGTGCCTGCGGGTCACCGCCGAGGTCACGGCAGAGGTCGACGCTGAGCTGGCCCCCACCGTGGTGCTGTCCTGCTCCGCGGCCTCACCGGGCTCGCCCGCCGCCGGTGGCTTCGCGACCCAGAGCTCGCCCGTCCGCGCCTCCTCCCACGGCACCACGGGCAGCTCCTCGGGCTCCCTGTCCAGGGCCGTGGCGAAGCGACCGACCACCTCGTTGGCCGTGGCGGGCCGGTCCGCGGGGGCCTTCTCCAGACACTGGTCCACCAGGGCAGCCACCCCGTCGGGCACCGTGGGCGCCACCTCCAGCAGGGGCCGCGGCGGCGCGAGGATGTGCCGCGCCACCAGCACCACCGGGGAGTCCCGGGGGAAGGGGGGCTCGCCGGCCAGCAGCCAGAAGAGGATGACGCCGAGGCTGTAGAGGTCGGTCTGCGGCGAGATGGCCGCTGACTCGCAGGCGGCCTGCTCCGGGGCGATGACCAGCGGGGTGCCCACGATCTTGCCGGTGCCGGTGAGCGACGCCCCGGACCAGGTCTGGGTCTTGGCGATGCCGAAGTCCAGCAGGCGGATCGCCAGAGGCTTGCGTTCCAGCACGAAGACGTTCTCCGGCTTGAGATCGCGGTGCACGATGCCCGCGTTGTGGGCCGCCTGCAGCCCGGCGCAGATCTGCTGCAGGTAGGGCAGCACCTCCGCCGCCGACATCTTGCCGCGCTGGTGGATCAGCCCCTCGAGCTCGTGGCCCGTGAGCAGCTCCATCACCAGGTAGGGCCGCCCGTCGTCGAGGCGGCCGAAGTCGTAGATGTCGATGACGTTGGGGTGGTCGATGTTGGCCGCGGCGCGGGCCTCGAAGAGGAACCGCTCGGCGTCCCGGGACTCCTCGTCCAGGCTGCGGTACATCACCTTGATCGCCACCTTGCGCCCGATCTCGGGGTGCTCCGCAAGGTAGACCGCGCCCATGCCGCCCTTTTTGATCAGACGGGCGACGCGGTAGTTGCCTATGCGCTCTCCCACCAGGTCCGGCACCGTCTCTCCTCCCGCGGATGCGAACGCCAATCCTCATGAATAACAGTCACGGTGCATTTTTTCAACCACACCAGGGTGCGCCGGAGCACCTCGAATGTCACACTCAATAGTAGAGAGGTACATATGGAACAGACCCTGCCCAGCTTCATCGGCACGACCCAGCACTTTCGCTGGCTGCGCGGTCTGGTCTCCACCATCCTCGTGCTCAACGGGGTGGACGCCGTGCTCACCACCGTGTGGCTCAGCGCCGGCGCCGCCACCGAGGCCAACCCCTTCATGTCGGTGATGCTGTCCTGGGGCTTCGTGCCCTTCGTGGGCGGCAAGATCGCCCTGGTCTCTCTCGGCTGTGGCTTGCTGTGGCGCCGCCGGGAGCACTGGCTCTCCGTGGTGGGGGTGTTTTTACTGTTCGTGGTCTACTACGCCATCCTGTTGCACCACCTCGGCGGCATCTCCTGGATGGCCCTGGGCCACTGACCCTTCGCACGAGGCCAGGGGGAGCCCTACCGGCTACCAGTACGCGTCCGGCTCGAGGGTTGCGTCCAGGTCCGCCTGCCGCAGCGCGAGGAACACGCCGTCCTCCACCTGCACCGGCTCGCTGGCGGCCAGCGATTTGCGGGCCGTCTCGCGCCCCTTGTAGCGCCACACCCGGTGCACCGGGTAGAGCAACCCGAGGTAGGACAGATCTGCTCGCTGGCTCAAGGGCAGGATGGTCAGGTCCCGCTGCGCCGCGTCGCCCTCCCCTGAACCGGGCGCCTCCTGACAGACGAGGTAGGGCGCCAGGCGCGGCCGGAGCAAAAACTCGGCGGCCCCGTTGCGGGGGAAGATCAGCTCGGCCACCGGGCCGGGAGTGAAAAGATAAGGGCGCAGGTTCTGCTCGGCGCCGTCGTGCCCGGCCAGGGCCGCCTGGGCCAACAGGTCCATGGCCTGCTCCCCCTCGCCGGAGCGCGCCAGGATCTCGGCCAGGTTGTGCAGGGTGGCGCCGTGGCGCGGGTGGACCATGCCGTCGAGGCTCCCCTCGAGCAGGGCGCGGCTGAGGTCCAGGTCGCCGGCGTTGTACACCGCGTGGGCCAGGCCCTGACAGCATGGGCCGTGGCCGGGGTCCACCCGCAGGCCGCCGTGGAAGGCCTCCACCGCGCCGGCCAGGTCCTCCTGCTCGTAGAGCAGCACGCCGAGGTTGTAGTGGGCCTCGATGACCTGCGCATCGCAGCGGATGGCTTCGCGGAAGGCGGTGGCCGCGGCCGCGCGATCACCGCCGGGGCGGGACTGCAGCTCGCCCACGTGGAAGTGGGTCCACGCCTGCTCGTGGTCCGAGAGCCCGCCGCCGCGGATGGTCCGGCGCAGCAGGCGGAGCGCCCGCCGCGCGTCGTCCTGACGCAGGGCCTCGCCCAGCTTCGCTCGCACGTCTGGTCTGAACATCGTTCTTCCGCCTCGGCCTCAGGCCACCATCTCCAGGTCGGGCTCCACCAGCACGCGCACGTGGGTGAACTTCTGCAGCTCCTGGGGCTCGAGGTCCATGAACAGGCCGAGGTTGCCCGGCTTGATCTGGCTGGCCTGGTGGTGCAGCTCCTCGTGGCACGCGCGCAGCAGGTCCTCGGCGCGCACGCGCTTGTGCCTGGCCTTGCGCGACAGGGAGTACCTCTTGGCGCGGTTGGTGATGAAGGCGATGATCCGCGGCACCAGCACGTCCTGGGCCTTGATCTTCTTGCCGATGGCGCCGCCCGCCTTCACCGCCTCGGCGATGGGGGTGGGGGCCAGCAGGCGATCACAGATCATGTCGCACGCCTCCTCGGCCGCCTGCTCCGCCTCGGTGAACGCCTCGCAGTCCAGGTCCAGGCGGTCGACGTGGATCTGCACGATGTCGCGCAGGTCCGCCGGGTCGATGCGGCCGATGTCCAGGCGCATGAAGCGGTGGCCGAGGATGGCGTCGTCCATGCTCTGGGGGTGGTTGGAGTCCAGCACCGCCACCAGGTTGTCGTTGCTGGAGCTGCCGGCGAGCTCCTCGTTGAACTTGGCCACCACCTCGTCGTTGTAGTCGCTGCACAGGCCGGTGCCGCGGGCCTTGAAGATGGTCTCCGCCTCGGGGATCCAGACGAAGACGAAGCCCCTGTGGCGGCGGGCCTTGCGGAAGACCAGCCCGATGTAGCCCACGCCCTCGCCGACGTATTTTTTCGCCGTGTCCTCGTGGCGGATGAGGAACAGCTGCACCTCGCTGCGGCCGGCCTCGCGCATCTTGATCAGGCGCCTCAACTCCCGGGGCGCGCGCTCCGGCTCCACGCCGTAGCCGGCGACGTAGGCCTCGGCCCAGGCCAACACGTCCGCGGCGCTGGACGCCTCGTAGGCCGGCTCCTCCAGCTCGAAGAGGTGGCGAAAGAGCGCGTGGTTTTCATCGAGCATCTCCGCGACCACGGCGAAGGCGGCCAGGGCCTCGGCGTCGGAGAGCTCCTCGTCCTTGAGCTTGAGCGCCGTCGGTGACGACATGGATGTCTGCCCCCTGGTCCGGCGTCTGGGCCTGTTCGTCGTCGCACGCCGGGCACAGCAGCGCCAGCGCGGCCAGCAGCGAAAAGGTTACTCTGGGTCTCGAGGTCATCGCTCTTCTCCGGGGTTTGCGTGATACGGGCGGCTCAGGGGCAGGGGCAGGCGCCCATGCACTGGCTCCTCTTGGACGAACAGTTCCCCATGCAGCCGCTCATCATGCTGCCGCAGGAGTTGTTGCACGAGTTGTACATGCCGTAGCAGCTGGACGTGCAGCTCGGGTTGCCGCCGCAGCTGCTCATACAGGCCGACATCTTGGACGAGCAGCTGGACTTGCAGCCGCTGTAGCTGATGTTGCAGGTGCTGCTGCAGGCGCTGTAGCTGCCGCTGCACCCGCTCTGGCAGGCGCTGCATGAGCCGAGGTCCGGCTTGGCCGGCAGGTCGGGCGGGGGCGGGGGCAGGTCCGGCAGCTGCATGTCGGGGAGCGGCTTGTCCGGCAGTTGCTTGTCGGGCACTGGCTGGTCCGGCGTTAGCTTGTCGGGGAGCGGCGCGTCGGGTGCGGCGGCGTCCGGGGACGGGCCGTCAGGGACGGGCGCGTCCTTGCGCGGGCCGTCCAGGCCGGCGTCCGCGCCGGTGTTTGCGCCGGTGTCCGGCGAGAAGCCGAAGCGGGAACAGGCCGTGGTTGCCAAAGCCAGCAGGAGCAGGCCGAGGCACAGACGCAGGCTGAGGTGGACGTGTTCGGGGTGGTTCACCCCTAGAGAATATCCCTAGCGGAAGCTCAGTTCAAACTCGGCCTGGACGGCTACTCCGTCTCCTGGCGGATGACCCGGCGGAGCTCGTGGTTTTTGGTCTGCTGGCGGGCGGGCGAGATGGGCGTGGAACGGCGCTCGGTGTCCGCGGCCACGGCGGGCTCGGCGTCGGCCTCCTCGCTGCCGATCCCCGGCCCCACCAGGGCCACCATCATCACACCGGAGAGGGCCAGTAGAACGGTCAACAGGCAAACAAGCTTTTTCATGGTGCATCTCCAGACGGCCCGGCGATTCTGGATCCAGGCTCGTTTTGTATTGCATTGAAGGGATGCACATCACATGCCAGCGCTGCCTGGCGACCGCCAGGCTCCAAAACATCATCATTCTAGCTGGTTGCGTTGAACGACTGTTCAGGGCCGTGTTGACAGAGCCACAGCCCTGTTGTCATGGCGACACCACGACGAGGGTCCCGCTGACAAAATGGCACGCCCGGGATCATACGAGGCTGCTTCAGGATCAGGCTGGATCCTTGCATTCCAGGGTCTTGCGCAGGTCGTCCAGGCTGTAGGCCAGGCCGAGGCGCTGGGGATCGCTGTAGCGCCGCAAGGTGTCGGGCTCCAGGATGACGTACTTGCCACGGCTCCGCTTCAGCACCCCCTCTTTTTGCCAGGCGATGATGTCCTTGGCGATGGATCGCCGGGTCACGCCGATGGCCTGGGCCATCTGGTCCTGGTTCAGATCCAGGCGCAGCTCCCGTTGGTCGTCCCTGTGGGTCCAGCGCGCGTAGTCCAGCAGGTAGTTGGCCAGGCGGATGGTGGCGGGGTTGAAGGCCAGGGATTTTTCGTTGTAGGCGGCGATGGCCAGGCGCGTGGCCACGTCCATCAGCATGCGTACGGCGCACTCTGGCTCGGCGCGCAGCAGGCGCAGCACCGCGTCCGGCGGCATGATCAGGATCCGTGACTGCTCCACTGCCGTGACGTGCTCGAGGTAGGGGATGTCGCAGAAAGCCTCGGCCTCGCCAAAGATGGCCGGCGCCGAGAAGAGCTTGAGCGCCACCTCCTCTCCGAGGGGAGACATGTGGAAGACTCGCACCGAGCCGCTGCCCATGGCGAAGATGTGCCGCGATGGATCCCCCTCGGCCAGCACCACGTCCCCCGGGCGGAAACGCCGCAGCACGGAGCTCTGCGCCAGCCGCTGCCTGGACTCGGCGCTGGCCACGGCGAAGATGGGGTTCTCATCGAGGATCCGACCCGAGCTGTCCACCACAGGCTCCTCCGTGAACTACTTCCTGCAACCAACATGAACTACTTCATATCCGTCGCCGAGAGCGGCCGCTAGCCTCCCTTTCGAAACATGAACTTGCGACATTGATGATTTAACCATGGAGGAGAAAAAAATGTACCTGCGAAAAGTTTACCTGGTGGCCTGTACGGGCGTGTTGCTTCTGGCCCTCACCGCCTGCGGCGACGACACCGGCGTGGAGGGCGGCACGGGCGGCGGCGGCGGCGGCGGGAGCAGCTCGAGCAACTATTCATGCTGCATCAACGGCGTCTACTTCAAGTGCCCCAACAAGGGGGCCTTCGACAAGTGCGCCGACTTCATGGATCCGGATCCATCCTCCTGCCAGCAGCAGTCCAGTCCCTGCCCCGGTAGCGGCGGCGGCGGCGGCGGTGGCGGCGGCGGCGGCGGCGGCGGCGGCGGCTCAACCGGCAAGGCCGTGGGCAAGACCTGCCAGAAAAACGCCGACTGCACCTCCAAGCTCTGCCTGTTCAAAAGCGGCGCCAGCTACGGCTACTGCACCAAGGAGTGTGAGAGCTGGACCGAGTGCCCCACCTTCTGGAAGTGCAAGGAAGTGGGCAACGCCTCGGGCACCTACTGCGCCAAGAAGTAGCTGTTACTTGCGCGCTGCAGGCTGCACCTGACTGGCCACGCCGCGGATGACCTCCATCCAGCGGGCGGGGTCGTGCACCTCGGGCAGGCCGCGCTGGCGGTGGACGGCCTTGAACTGCTTGAGGATCCAGCGATCCATGGTCCTGTCCAGGGGCATCAGGCCGCGGTTTTTGGCGTGGTTCGTCTTGAGCCCCGCGGCCTGCAGCGCGCCGGCGAACATCACCGCCCGGGTGAGCTGGATGTGCCGCGCCGGGATGTCCTCCACGTCGCCATCGAAGTTCACCGGCCAGCCGTCGCCCAGCACTGTAATCTTCTTGCGACCCAGGGTGTAGCGGGCCGTGGGCAGGCGCACCAGCGGGTTGTCCGATTTGACCAGCTTACGCGTGCTGGCCTTCTGGCGCAGGTTCTTCATGTCGAACTCCACCTGCTTGGACGAGGCCGAGGCGATGACCGCGTTTGTGGGCAGCCGGCGCAGGTCGGCCAGGTTCAAGGACTGGTGCCCCGTGGCGCCGATGACCACGTCCGAGGTGGGCAGAGCCTGGTCCTTGGTCATGACGGTGTACCGGGCCTTGCGCGCCGCCCGCGCGCGGGAGCCGCTGGGTTCGACCACCGTCACCTTGGCCCCGGCCCGCTTGAGCTCCGCGGCCACGGCCTTGCCCACGATGCCGTAACCCATGACCGTGACCCTGGCGCCGGACAGCTCGCGCCCGTCTCGCCGCAGCCCCTGCAGCACCTTGGCCGCCACGGCCTGACCGATGAATCGGCCCTCGGCCCGCTTGCTCAGGGAGCGGGCCACGTTGATCACCGGCACCTGCAGCTTCTGCTGCTCGGCCAGGGTGATACCGCGGGTGGTCTGTTCCACGATCTTGAAGGCGTGGCGCACGTCGGCGTACTTCGGGTTGCTGTGCAAGATCTTGGTCACCAGGCCGCCGTCGTCGAGCACCACCACCGGCTTGTGGTTGCGGCGGTGCTGCTTGACCATGTCGTCCACGGCGCGCCGCACGGTGGCCTCGTACTTGGCCACGGACAGCGACGGCACGCGCACGTCGAAGCCGTCCTCCTTGAGCACCTTGCGCACCGCCGGGTTGGTGCCGTAGGGCGTGCCGACCACGATGGTGCTCCTGGCCAGGGTGCCGGCCTGGCGCAGGGCCCCGGCCAGGGGCACAGCCGTGGCCAGCAGGTGCGAGACCCACAGCACGTTCTTGCCCCGCAGCGGCTGGCTGCCCTTGAGCTCGGTCACCATGCGGTCCAGCAGGGGCAGGCCCGCCGGCATGCGGACGTACTGGGACAGATCTGCCAGCTGCCCGGCCAGGGCGCGGTCGCCGCTGGTGGCGGGCCCGAGCACCGCCCGCTCCACGTCCCAGCCGCCGCGGTAGCGTGCGCTGCCACCCCCACGGCCCTTGCCGCTGATGCTCAGCTTGCCCTTTGCCACGAACGACTTCAGCTCGCCGTAGCTCCCGGGCGAGGCCCGCCACAGCTTGCGGTAGACGTTGAGCTTCTTGTGGTTCAGCGTGGGGTAGTCCTCGAGCACCCGGGACAGGATCTGCTTCTCCGTGGTCCCCCTGGCGGCGGCGCGGGCGTACTCGGCCACCACCGCCGCCATCACCCGCGCGCCCTGCTGGTTGAGGTTGCCGTGCTCCTTGTAGGTGCGCCGCTGGATGTTGCTCGGCACCCGGCCGCTGGAAAACGGCGGCAACCCCCGCTGGACCAACAGCTTGTTGAGGGCCACCCGCAGGCTATTTTCGCTGGCGCCGGGGGGCGACAGCCGGATGGCCAGCTGGTAGAGCTGGGCCACCACGCGGTTGGATCGCTCCACCACCGGGGGTTTACGCGCCACGGCACCCGAGGCGAAGTAGTCCGACGCAAACTCCTTGCGCAGACGGTAGAGGTAGTCGCGGCTGAAGCGAGAATTCTCCTGGCCCAGCTCATGGGCGATGGCAGCGATGGAGCCCCGCTTGCCGCCTCGATCCTTCATCAGGCCGGCCAGCCGTCGGGCGTCGGCCCGGCGCCGCGCAGCCGGCACCGCGGGCGTGGCGTTGGGGGTGGCCAGGTCGGGGAAGGTCCTGCGCAGCTGGTAGACCCGCGACAGCTTGAAGGCGGGGTGCTTGGTCTGCATCGCCGCCGTCAGCTGGCTCGCGGTGAGGTTGGGCTTTTTGCGCAGAAGCGCGCGCGCCTCGCCCGCCAGCCGCTCGAGGACGACGCTCCTGTCCTTCAGCGGCGGAAAGAGGTGCGGGTTGTTCATCTGCAGCGCCTCATACTGGGTGCGGTTGAGCTTGCCGTGGCTGGCCACGAAGGCGGCGTCCTTGTTGATGGCGGCGATGATCTGATCCCGCTTGAGCAGCACGTCGCCGTCGAACAACGTCATGGCCTTCTTGCCCGCGGCGTGGGCCAGCGCGCCCCCCGTGCCCAGGGGCGAACGGTGCCTGCCCTTGCGCGGGAAGAGGTGCGGGTGCTCGCGGTAGAGCCGCGACAGGCGGTGGTGGGACACGCCGTGGTCGCGCTTGAACTGGTTGACCCCCTTGGTCCCGCCGAGCACCTGCTCGTGCCACGCCCGCGACAGCGCGGTCAGGCTGCTGTTTGAGCGGTCTGTGTTGCGGCGGCCGGCCACCGTCTTCCACGACGCCGTGCCCTCCGGCCTGGGGAAGTTTTTGGGGTCGGTGGTCTGCAGCAGCCGCAGCTGGGCCGCGGTAATCTTGGACCGCCTGTAAAAACCGGTGGTGGTCAGCTTGCCGGCCAGCAACTTGCGATACAGCGCCGAGACGCCCTCGAGCCGGCGCCCGGTCAGCGCCAGGTCGCCCGGCCGGGGCAGCGCCGCGGGCATGGTCTGGCGCATGCGGTTCCAGGTCGTGTTCTTCAGCCCCAGGCCGCCGGCGAAGGCCGACGAGGACCTGGTCCCTCCCAGCACCTCCTTGTGATACCGCTTGCTGATGTCCCCCATGGTCTCGGTCACCGCCTCCAGATACAGCGGCCCGTGGCTGGCCCCGCGCTTGAGCCGGCCGCCGGAGGCCACGGCGGCGATGGCCTCGGGCAGGTGCCGGTAGACCACGCCGAGGGACAGGCTCTTGCGCCCGCCGGCCTGCTTGTAGACCTTCCTCATCACCGCGGCCAACAGCGCCTTGCGCACCCGGGTCCATACCACGTCCCTGGGTTTGACCGTTGCCCGTGCCGGCCGGCTGGCCCGCGACCTCGTCACCCGGTCAGCGGCACCCTTGCCCGCCCTGGGCGCCGCCCAAAGCTCCGCAGTGGGACCCAAGACGGCCAGCGACAGCAGCAGGCCCAGTAAGGCGCGGGTGGCAAGTGTAGTGGTCGATCGCATGGCTCGATGAAGAGATCAGCAAGCAGTATGCCAGGATCCGCGGTCGGCAAGTGCCCAACATTATTGAACAGCGATTCCGGTAGTGCTAGACTGCACTGGTCAGTGTCGCTGCTACTGTAAACCGTACTGGCCACAGGGGGGGATCGCGGGTGCTGGCTTTATTGGCAGCCCCAACTCGCCGACGGATCCTGTGGTGAGGAGTTAGAATGGTGGACGAATCTGTCGCGGATGCGATGAAGGTGGCCAGGGAATACCCCGTCCTTTACGTGGACGATGAACGGGACAACCTGGAAGTATTCGAGGCCCAGTTCGAGGACGAGTTCCACGTGATATGTGCGTCCTCGGGTCAAGAGGCTCTGAAGCTCATGGAGCGGCACCCGGTGTCCATCCTGCTCACCGACCAGCGCATGCCGGTGATGCCGGGGGTGGAGCTTTGTGAGCTGGTGAGCCGCAGGTTTCCTCACATCCTGCGGATCCTCGTCACCGCCTACTCCAGCCACGAGACCGTCATCGAGGCCATCAACCGCGGCGGCGTGATGCGGTACTTTACCAAGCCCTGGGACGCCCTGGAGGTGCGCCAGGTGTTGCGGGACGCGGTGACCCGGTCCCACCTCGAGGCCATGGTGCGCCGCCTGCGCTCGGCCATCGTCCAGGGGGACCGCCAGGCCAGCGCGGCCACGGCCCGCGCCCGGCTGATCCATGACCTGGCCAACCCGCTGCAGGTCGCCGCCAACTGCTCCGACATGCTCCAGGAGATCGTGGCCGACCTTGGCCAGCACCTGCCCCCGCACCTGTTCGCCCACGTGGACGAGGTGGCCAGCGCATTGGAGCACGCAACGAGGCAGACCACCAACCTCTTCGCCCGCTCCCGCGCCAAGACCCAAAAGGTCATGGGGGTGGTGGCCAGCAACAGCGTCGCCGAGATCATCGACGCGGCGCGCCACCTGATCCAGGCCAGCAGCCCCGGCGGCCCGCGCCTGTTGGTGCCCAGCTGCGGCGAGCTCACCGCCTGGTGCAACGCCGCCGAGGTGGGCCGCATCCTGGTCAACCTGATCACCAACGCCTTCCAGGCCATTGACGCCGCGGGCCAGACAGATGGACGGGTGGTGGTCAAGGTGGGCCAGGAGCGAAACATGGTGGTGGTGGAGGTGTCGGACAACGGCCCCGGCGTACCGCCGGACCTGGCGGCCCACATCTTCGAGCCCTGCGTCTCCACCCGCACCGAGGCAGGCGGCAGCGGCCTCGGCCTGGCCATCTGCAAGGAGCTGGCCCAGGCCAACCGCGGCCGCATCGAGCTGTTGAGCCAGCCAGGCCAGGGCGCCACCTTTCGCCTCTGGCTGCTCTCCTAGCGCCCGACCACGTGCGAAGGGGTGCCCGCCGTCGACTACATCAGCCTGTAGGCCGGCCCCGGGGGCGGGTCCAGGGGTGCTGACTTGACGCGTCATGACTGACTGGTCATTCGGTGCTCGTCCGTGCTATCCTGCGGCCGCCAAAATCTAACCTGACCTCGGCGCCGTGATTTCATCAGTCATAACCGACACGTCGGCGGCGGGCAGAAAGGAGAACAGGGAATGGGTGAAGCATATATCTTCGACGCCGTCCGCACCCCCAGGGGCATCGGCAAGGCCAAGGGGAGCCTGAACGTCGTGCGCTCGGTGGACCTGCTGGGCGCCTCGCTTTCGGCGTTGCAGCAGCGCAACGGGTTCGACACCAGGGAGGTGGAGGACGTGGTGGTGGGCTGCGTGACCCAGACCGGCGAGCAGGGCACCTGCATCGCCCGCTTCGGCACGCTGGAGGCCGGGTACCACTACAAGGCCCCGGGCATGACCGTCAACCGCTTCTGTGCCTCGGGCCTGCAGGCGGTCAACTCGGCCGCCGCCTTCGTCGCCGCGGGCTGGACCGATCTGATGGTGGCCGGCGGCGTGGAGAGCATGTCGCGCGTCAAGATGGGCTCCGACGTGGGGTCCTTTGTAGATCCCATCACCCAGTGGCGTGTCGGCGCGGTGCCCCAGGGCATCTCGGCCGATCTTTTGGCCCAGCTGCGAGGCATCTCCCGCGAGGACGTCGACCGCTTCGCCCTGTTGAGCCAGCAGCGGGCCGCGGCCGCCATGGCAGCCGGCCGCTTCGACCGCAGCGTGGTGCCGGTGTTGGATCAGAGCGGCCTGCCGATCCTGGAGCAGGACGAGTACCCCCGGGCCGACGTCAGCCTGGAGGCCCTGGGCAAGCTCAAGGCGTCCTTCGAGATGTTCGGCAAGCAGTTCGGCCTCGACGCCCTCTGCCGCAAGGTCTACCCGGAGGTCGACTCCATCACCCACGTCCACACCGCGGGCAACTCCTCGGGCATCGTGGACGGCTCCGCGGCCGTGCTCATCGGCAGCAAGGAGAAGGGCGAGGCCCTGGGGCTCAAGCCGCGCTTCCGCATTCGCGCGGCCGTGAGCACCGGCGACGAACCGCTGCTGATGCTCACCGGCCCCATCCCGGCCACGCAGCTGGCGCTGAAGAAGGCCGGCATGGAGCTGTCGGACGTCGACCTGTTCGAGGTCAACGAGGCCTTCGCCGCGGTGGCCCTGACCTACCTGCAGGAGTTCGATCTGCCCGACGACAAGGTCAACGTCAACGGCGGCGCCATCGCCCTGGGCCACCCGCTCGGGGCCACCGGGGCCGTGATCCTCGGTACCCTGATGGACGCCATCGAGGACAGCGACAAGTCCACCGGCCTGGCCACGCTGTGCATCGGCGGCGGCATGGGGACCGCCACCATCATCGAGAGGGTATGAGGACAACCATGAATAAGACAAAAAACGGCGCGGTGCTGCTGGACTTCGATGAAGACAAGGGCATCGCCACCTTGACCCTCCGGATGGAGGGCAACGCTAACAAGATCAACGAGGATTTCGGCGCGGGGTTTTCCGAGGCCTTCACCTGGGCCATGGCGCAGGACGGGCTCAAGGGCATCATCATCGCCACGGGCCACAAGGACTTCTGCGTGGGCGCCGACATCGACATGCTCTACAAGGAGCGGGACGCGGCGCGCTTTCTGGACCGCGTGATGGAGCTGACCACGGGCTACCGCAAGCTGGAGACCTGCGGCGTGCCGGTGGTGGCGGCGCTCACCGGGTCGGCCCTCGGCGGCGGCTACGAGCTGGCGCTCTCCTGTCACCGGCGCATCGCGCTCAACGACCCGCGGGTGCAGGTCGGCCTGCCCGAGGTGACCCTCGGCGTGTTCCCCGGGGCGGGCGGCACCCAGCGCCTGGCGCGCATGCTCGGCATCCAGAAGGCCATCGAACTCATCGCGCAGGGCAAGATGGTGCGCGCGCCGCGAGCCAAGGCCGCCGGCCTGGTGGACGAGCTGTGCGACACCCCCGAGGCGCTCCGCGAGGCCGCCGAAAAGTGGATCGCGGAGAACAAGGGCTACAAGGCGCCCTGGGACAAGAAGGGCTTCAAGTATCCGCCCCCGCGCCCCGGCAGCACCGACGCCCGGGACCTGCTGCTCGGCGCCTCGGCCATGACCTACAAGAAGACCGCCGGCGTGTTCAAGGCCGTCGAGCTCGCCATCGCCGCCATTCACGAGGGCACGCTGCTGCAGCTGGACTCGGCCCTGGAGGTGGAGGCTCGCTACTTCATCAAGGCGGCGGTGAGCGACCAGGCCAAGGACATGATCCGCGCCATCTGGTACCACCGCACGGCCGCGGACAAGCACGAGGGCCTGCCCAAGGTCGAGCAGCAGGGGATCCAGAAGATCGGCATCCTCGGCGCCGGCATGATGGGCGCGGCCCTGGGCTGGGTCTGCTCCAAGTGCGGCTACGACGTGGTGCTCAAGGACATCAAGCAGGAGCAGGTGGACGCGGCGCAAAAGCACTGCGAAAAGCTCACGGCCAAGAAGGCCAAGCACCTGCCCGAGGAGGATCGCAAGGCGCTCCTCGACCGCATCAACGTCACCCTCGAGCTGGAGGAACTGCGGGGCTGCGATCTGATCATCGAGGCCGTGTTCGAGGACATCAAGCTCAAGCACGTGGTGACCAGGGAGACCGAGCCGCTGCTGGCGGAGAACGGCATCTGGGCCTCCAACACCTCGGCCCTGCCGATCACCGACCTGGCCGAGGCCTCGGCTCACCCTGATCGCTTCATCGGCCTGCACTTCTTTTCGCCGGTGGAGGCGATGCCGCTGCTGGAGATCATCCAGGGCAAGGACACCTCCGACGAGACCGTGGGGCGCTGCCTGGCCTTCTGTAAACAGATCAAGAAGCTGCCGATTTTGGTCAACGACGGCTACGCCTTTTACACCACGCGGGTCTTTTCGGCCTACCTCATGGAGGCGGCGCAGATGGTGGCCGAGGGCCACAACCCGGCGCTCATCGAGTGGGCCGCCCGCAGCGCGGGCATGGTCATCGGGCCGCTGCAGGTCTTCGACGAGGTGACCCTGACCCTGGTGCGCCACGCCCTGGAGAAGGCCCAGGACTACATCGGCGAGCGGCCCGACATGGACGCCGGCTTCGGACTGCTGAAAAAGATGGTGGACGAGCACGACCGCGCAGGCCGCGCGGCCGGTGGCGGGTTCTACGCCTACGACGGCCCGGCGGGCCGGCGGCAGGGCTTCTGGCCCGGCCTGGCCGACCTGGTGGACGCCAGCCCCGAGGTCAGCGGCGTGGAGTATCTGGGCGAGCGGATCCTGCTGGCCCAGGCCGTGGAGGCCGTGCGAGCCAAGGAGGAGGGCGTGCTGCAACGGGACCGCGACGCCGAGGTGGGGGCCATCTTCGGCCTCGGCTTCGCCCCCAACACCGGCGGGCCGCTGTCGTATTTGGACCGCATCGGCATCCCCGAGGTGGTGAAAAAGCTCGAGGCCCTGGCCGCCACTTGCGGCGACCGCTTCACCCCGCCGAAGCTGCTGGTGGAGATGGCCGAGAGGGGCCAGACCTTCTTCGAGCCGGTGTAGGCTCCCGGCTGACGCCCTCGCCTTTACCCCTGCCCCTGCCACCCCTTTTGTCCGAGAAAGGCGGGGCGGGGCCTGGCTCGATGCCGTCAAGGCCCCGCCCCGGAAGAAGAGTGATTAGCGACGGACCTCAGTCGATCCAGTAGGTACCCCGGGCGTCACCGCTGGCCGTGGCACCCTCATTGTTGCCCACCACCTCGCGCCACTGGTGGAAGCGCACCGTGCGGTGGTCCACGTGGCGCACCGTGCCGCGGATCAGCACCTGGCGGGAGCGCACCGCGAAGCCGTGGTCCAGGATGCTCTCGTCCGGCAGCAAGCCGTTGGTCAGCACCACCAGCTCCTCGGCCACGTGGGGGTTGCCCCCGACCCGGCCGTTGAAGCTGCCGATGTTCACCTTGCGGTGGATCACCGTGCGGCAGCCCTGGAGCAGACGCTCGATGTGCTCCCGCTGTCCCGCGCTGGTCTCCAAAAAGAACCACTCTCCCTGGCGATCCAGTGAGGAGCCCCGGCGGCGGCCCCCGGCCAGCTGTACGCTGTCGCCGAGCAGCCGGTGGGCCGCGGCCACGGTGCTGCAGCCCGAGGTGAGCTGGGCGATGAACAGCTGCCGCTCGTCCACCCCCATGAGGAAGTGGCGCTTGTCGGACGAGGTGGTCTGACGCACGACCCAGATGTTATTCTGGCGACGGACGATGGTCCCCTGGTCCAGCCGGCGCGCGGCCGCGGCCCTGCTCTCGTTGTGCCAGCGCGGCTGGTTGACCTCGAAGACCCGCGCCGGCTCCTCGACGAAGAGCACCAGCTGGCGCAGGCGGCGGTCCTTGCCCTGGACGAGGACCCGGTTGCCCGGGTGCCCCGGAAAGAGCCGGAACCACTCCTTGCGGCCGGCACCGCGGAGGCGACGGCCGACGTCCACCTGGACGATGTCCTCGGTGTTGCTGCCGCGGCGCAGGGGCCGGGAGAGGAGCTCCAGCTCCAGGCCGGCCTGGGCGAACTGTTTGACCAGCCCGCCGAATATATTTTTGCTATCATTCATTGTGGTCCATGACGCGGCCCGAGGGGTGTTCTGATGGTCAGCAAAAAAAATACAGGCCAGGGTTCCCCGTTGCGCGCGCTCGTATGTTCACAGGTTGAAGCGCGGCTGGACAGCAGCCCGCAGACCAACAACGAACGAAATGGAGAGCGCCATGTTTAAGCGTCATCGAGGTATCCAGGGAGTCATCTTCAGCCTGTTCTTCGTCTTCTGTTACGCCTGCGGTTCAGCCAGCGACAGCGGCCCCGGGCCCCGCACCGGCGAGGCGGGCAAGGTCACCTTCAGCGGCGGCGGTGGGTGCAACAGCTCCACCACCCTGGCCGTGGGGTCCACCACTACCCTGACCATGGAGAGCGCGGAGGAGGGCCGGGCCCTGCCGGGCAACCTCGAGGTGCGCTCCACCAACCCCGGCGCGGTGAGCGTGGCGCCGGGCACGAAGCAGCACCGGGTGGTGGTGTCGTCCGCCGGCCCCGGTGAGACGGTGTTGGAGGTACGCCGGGACGGCGCGGTGTATGACCAGGTGTCCTTTTCGTCCCAGCACGCCACGGCGGTGGAGCTGAACAAGCCCACCCCCCGGGTCCTGGCCGGCGGCGCCATGGCGCTCAAGCTGGGCGAGGTCTACGGCGCCTGCGGCAAGGACTGCCCCCTCATCGGCGGCGGCTTCATCAAGTGGAGCGCCGGGCCGGCCGCGGGCCTGACCCTGCTCGACGACGTGGAGCGCACCGTCACCTTCCGGGCAGGCAAGACGCCGGGCAAGGTCACCCTCACCGGCGTTGAGCCGGTCACCGGCAAGCAGCTGGTGGACCACGCGGTGCAGATCGTGCCGCTGGCCGACGTGGTCAAGCTGTCCGCCGACGCCATGGTGGCCCTGGCGAAGCATGACGGCGAGGAGTCCAAGATCCTGGACCCGGCCCCCGCGCCGCTGTCGGTGCCCCAGGGCAGCCTGCTGCTGGTGCGGGTGACAGCCACCACCAAGGCGGGCCAGCAGGTGTCCGTCTGGGGTCGCGACGTCAACTGGACCGTGGAGGGCGCCGCCGGCGTGGCCGGGCGCTTGCCCATGGGCGGCGACGCCGATCCCGCCGAGGGCCCGATCTTTTCCGCCGACGGCAGCGGCAAGGTCACCCTGGTGGGGAAGGTGGCGCTGCTTGCCAGGACCGTGCGCCTGGAGCTGACCATCACGCCCGCGCCGTGACGGGTGGCGCGTCTGCCCCGATGGCTCCTTGACCCCTCCGCTGCCCCGGTCCGATACTCTCCCTGGAGGTGATCCCCGGTGCAGGTAGTCTCTCTGTCGCTCCGCCGCTGGACGTTGCTGCTGACGTCGCTGCTCGTGGCGTCGGCCTGCAGCGACGAACCGAACCAACCTCTGGCGGACGCCCTCACCCCCGTCGACGCCCGGCCCGACGCCAGGTCGGACGCCCGCCCCGCCGCGGACGTCAGCACGCTCCCCGACGCCGGCGCCCCGGCTCAGCTCAAGGTCCTCGACGACCTGATGAACGCCTTCATGTTGGACAACGGCATCAAGGCTGGCGCCCTGGCCGTCATGAGGAATGGAGTCGTGGTCTACGACAGGGGCTTCGGCTGGACCGATGAGAAGCTGTCGTCCCCCGCCACCAGCAACGTGATGATGCGGCTGGCCAGCGTCAGCAAGCCGCTGACCGCCGCGGTGATCAGGAGCCTGATCACCGGCGGCAAGCTGGGCCTCGACGATCACGCCTTCGACGTCGGACAGAAGGGGGGCGGGCTGCTCAAGCTCAAGCCGTTTCCGTCCCTGGGCGACGCGCGGCTGGCGGACGTCACCGTGCGGCACCTGCTGCAGCACCGGGGCGGCTGGGATCGTGACGTGGTGGGCGACCTGACGTACAGGGAGGTCAAGATCGCCCAGGCCATGGGCCTGTCCAGCCCGCCCGGCCGGGCGCAGACGGTGCGCTACATCCTCGGCCAGCCGCTACAGCACAAGCCGGGCGCCAAGGCGGCCTACGCCAACATCGGCTACCTCGTGCTGGGGTTGATCATCGAACAGGCCACCGGCTCGGTCTACATGACCGCGCTGCAGCAGCGGGTGCTCGGCCCCCTGGGCCTGGCCAAGGGGGCGGTGCTCCAGGGGCGCACCTTCCCCAAGGATCGCAGCCCGCGGGAGCCGTGGTACGACTACGCGGGCCTGGCGACCAACGTCTTCGACCCCACGGGGCCCAAGGTGCGCAGGCCCGACGGCGGCTGGCACCACGAGGCCCGGGTGGCCAACGGGGGCCTGGTCTCTTCTGCCCGCCCCCTGCTCTCTTACCTGCAGACCCACCTGGTCAGCGGGGACGACATCGGGGCCAAACGCACGGGCAAGGAGGGCAAGACCTGGCGGCGAAACCACACCGGCAGCCTGGCCGGCACCACCGCCCTCGCCCGGCAGCGGGGCGACGGGATCAACTACGTGGTGCTGTTCAACAAGCGGCCCAAGTCCGGCGCCAGCTACTCCAGCCAGATCCGCGCGAAGCTGGACAAGCTGCTGGACAGCGGCACCGTGATCTGGCCCTAGGGCGTTCTCTTTTTAGGTTGATCAACCTCTACACATGTAGGGCGGGGGCTCGTCCCCCGCGTCCGGTCCAGGCGGGGGACAAGCCCCCGCCCTACCCTTCCCGATGTGATCAACGCAAGTGAGCAGTGCGATAGGGCAGGGCAACCAAAGGATGTGGGCGGCAAGGTCGTCCGCTTTCTACGCCGTTATCCGTTCCGGAGGTTTGAGCCTTTCCGCCGCGGTCGGCAACTCGCTGTCACCAGCGGGTGCCTCGCTCTCGTGAGGTTTTACCGATCTACAGAGTCTTGGCCCGGCGTCATTAGCGAGGGTATCGGTTTCCTCGCTCCCCCTTTGACCTTGCCCTCCCGGGTGGCCTCTGGGGTTTTCGTTTCGCCGGATGCTCGTCGCCTGGGTGGTGGCTCAGAGCGTCCTCTCTTGATCTTGGTTCCTCTTCAGAGCGCCGCAACGGCGCCGCCTTTGCCTGGTCCTTGTGGGGTCCCATGCGCTGGCAGCCTCCCTTACGGTTTCTTCCCCTTAAACGTATTCCCGATTCAGGGCAGGCGGTTTATTGGCCCGGCTTCCACACCGGACCCCGATCCCCTCCCGGCGTTTCACACGCCCTCAGGGGTTTGCTCCGCCCCGAACCTGCCGGCCTTGTTCCATGCCGGTCCCGTTCATGGGGTTTTCCCTCCAGGGTCGATCTCCACCCGCAGAGCGGTACACCCTTTCGGATGCCGCTGCCCTCTTGCGGTTGATCCTCGCTGGCCGCGTGCCCCTCTCGGGACCACCTGCTCGGACCTCCACTTCAAGGCCTTGTTCCCTGCGAGCGTCCGTACCTATCATCCGGCGGTTCAGACCTGATGATTGGCCGCAACCCTCATGGGTTTTTCCTCCTCAGGGGCTTCTCCTGTCTCGTCATGACCCTCTCGGGTCTCCTCTCATGGGCTTGGCTCCCGGTGTGCACGAGGCACCTCCGTTTGCTGCCCTCCAGAGTCTCACTGGCGTGACAGTTGGCTGGACTCTCTCGAGCCTGCCTCCCCTCTCGAGGTTTGTCACCTTTCCGGCGTTCCTCACTCTTCATGGTGTGGGTCTCCCTGGGTTACCCCTCCAGAGCTTGTCCTGTGTTGCCACCGGCCAGTTCCCTGTCTTCGGGTTTCCCTCACCATTGCCTCGGCTCGTGAGGAGCGCCGCCTCGGTGACGGCGTTTTGAAAGCGACCTTCCCGGCCGCCCACGAAGAGGAATATTAGCAAGGGCCCAACTAGGCGCAACTAATTTTTTTAATTTTAGCTAATTAATTTTGGCTAGCCTAAGACGGGGCCTCATTAATGGTGCAATGTCACGCTCTTGGCCTCGTCTCTTGACGACCCGACAACAGTTGGCCGAAGCTAGGAGGATGAGCATCCTCGGAAAAATCCACGTGGCTTTGATGTTGGGGCTCCTGCTTGCCGGCTGTGGATCGCCCCAGACCCGGGACCAGCTCCGGCTTTTGCGCGAGGAGCTGAGCATCGTGCGCGACAAGCTGGACCGCAACCAGGAGCAGCTGGTGGCCAACAAAAAGCAGGTGGCCGAGCTTCAGCAGCAGGTGCGGCTGCTCACCGGCAACATCGAAAAGAAGCCCTACTGCAAGCTGCGGATGCCCGTTCGCCTGGGCGGCGGTCCTGTGCGCAGGCCCACCAGGGGCTCCGGGGGCGGGAGGCTGATCAGCCCCTTCGGCGTTGCGCCCCGCCGCGGCGTGAACCTCACGCTGTACATCACGCGCCTGGGGCCCGGTCGCTACCGCATCAAGCGCAAGGGGCTGAACCTGGTGCTCGGCAACACCACGTTGCTGGCGCGGTCTGCCCGCCTGGTGCCCAGCGTTCGCAACGGCCGGCCCAACGGGTTCAAGTTGTACGCCATCCGTCCCGGCAGCGTCTACGCCCTGCTCGGGCTGCGCAACGGCGACACCATCATCTCCGTCAACGGGCAGGCCATCACCACGCCGGCCAAGGCCCTGATGGTCTACGCCAGGCTGCGCAACGCCAACAAGCTCACCGTGCAGTTCATCCGCCGGGGCCGTCCCATGGTCCACCGCTACTCCATCGTCAACTAAGAGCGTTCGGCGTTTCTGCTTTTTCCCCTGTTTCTGCCCTCGCCCTCGTCCTTGCCCTCCCTTGATCCTTCGCCTTTATCCCGGGGCCGGCACACCGGTGTGTGCACCCCCACCGCTGGGGTCATTGGTCGCCAGCAGGGCGCTGAGCGTGCCACCTCCGTATCGTAATCATTGAACTTTATTTCACGGTTTCACCTGGAATGAGAGTTGCTTGGGTAAGGATCCGGAAGGTGACCATGAAAAAGACGACCTCGATATCACTGGCCTGGATCCTCGGTATCCTGATCCTCACCCCGGCCCCGGCCGTTGCCGCGCCCGGTGTCTGCGGCACCCCGGCGGACGTGCTCATCGTGCTGGACCGCTCGGGCAGCATGGCCTCCTGGGGCAAGTGGTCGTCGGCCAAGTCGGCCGTGAGCAAGCTCACCACGACCTACAACAACGCCATCCACTTCGGCCTGATGCTCTTCCCGGGGCCGGGCGGTATCTGCGGCAAGGGCATCATCGACGTGCCGAACCAGCCCAACGCCAAGGGGAAGATCGCCTGGGCCCTCAACAAGTCCTCGCCCTACGGCAACACGCCCATGGCTTCCAGCCTGTCCTTCGCCAAGAACTACGTCAAGGGCTCCAAGAAGGCGAACCGCTACGTGCTGCTCATCACCGACGGGGCGCCCAACTGCCAGCCGTCCAACCCTGTGCCCGAGGTCAACGCCATGCGCGCCATGGGCATCAAGACCTTCGTCGTCGGCTTCGGCCTCGGCGTGGACGCCAACACGCTCAACGCCCTGGCCAACGCCGGAGGCACGGCCAAGTCCGGCTGGACCAAGTACTACCAGGCCAACAACACCGCTGACCTGTCCAAGGTGCTGGCCACCATCGGCGGCATCGTCAGCTGCTGCGGCAACCTCAAGCGGGAGTCCTGGGAGGTGTGCGAAAAGTCTCTGCCGGTCAACAAGGGCGGCTGCCCCAAGAGCGCCAGCCAGTGTCCGTACAAAAAGTGCGCCTACGCCGTGCTCTCCGGCTCGGAGTGCAACGTCACCTGCACCTACAAGCCGGTGACCCAGCCCAAAAGCGGCGACGGTTGCTGTCCGGCCGGCGCCAACTACAACACCGACAAGGACTGCAAGATCAGCTGTGGTAACGGTGTGTTGGAAGGTAGCGAGACCTGCGACCCGAAGATCACCTCGGGCGCGGGCAAGTGCAAGACCGCCGAAGACTGCAACGACAACAACATCTGCACCAAGGACGAGGTCACCGGCCCCGCCTGTCACCGCAAGTGCCAGTACACCCCGTACAAGTCCAGCCCCTCGGTCAAGGACGGCTGCTGCCCCAAGGGTCTCAGCGCCGCCGAGGACGCCGACTGCCCGCCCCCCTGCGGGCCCGACAAGAGCACCGGCTGCGTCAACTCGTGCAAGGGCATCTCCTGCCCCAAGGGCATGTGCTGCTCCTACGGCAAGTGCAAACCCTGCAGCGGCTCGGGCTCAGGCTCCGGTTCGGGCTCGGGTTCTGGATCGGGTTCGGGTTCGGGCACCGGCTCCGGCGAGGGTGAGTGGACTGCCCAGTACGCCGACGGCGGCGTCTCCGAGGGCTACGATCCGAGCAACCCCATCAGCGGCGGCTGCTCCTGCGACGTGGGCTCCAGCACCGACCTCGCCGTGCCGGCCATGCTGCTGGTGCTCGCCCTCCTGTCCCTGCGGCGCCGCCGCCGGTAGCTGCCCCTCCCTGAGAGTGCGATTCCCTTTGAAGGGAGGCACTCACGCTGCCGAAATAGGGCTTCTTCTTCATTGGCCACGGTCCTGGCTGAGCTTGTCGGACGGGCTTGCGCGCGGGTGAAGCCGTGGCCGTGCTGAGGGGCTTGTAAAGGGGGCGCGTGCCCGCCGGCATCTGGACGGGCTGTGGTTCGGGTGTGGCAAACCAGTTTGTCGGACGTGCAAGGGTCCGGGCGGGCCACACGGCCGTGCTAATAGGGTACGGGCTGTGCGAACTGTCGCATTCTTGCGCGAGACCGCTGGTCTGCTTTCAACTCGCGACACTTGTGACCCTCTAGCCGCGCTCCGGTTGCCGAACCTGTCGCATCACGGCCCAAGACCAACGGTCTGCCCGAAGGTCGCAACACTTTGGCCGTCAAAACGTAGCATGATCGCGCGAGACCTCTGGTCTGCCTGCAACTCGCGACATTCTGGCCGTCAAGCCGTCGTATGGTGACGCGAGACCATCGGTCTCATGGCGAGATGCGACACTTCAACCAGCACGGCCGCATGGCCCACCCCGGCAACTAACCTGACACTGGGGGGGCAAACGAGCACGGCCGCATGGCCCGCCCCGATGACGGCGGGTCCAGAAGCTGGCCTGCGACACCCGAACCACAGCCCGGCCAGAAGCCAGTGCCACGCACCCCCTTAGAACATTGGCACCGGAGTGTTGGCCACGTCCTTGAGCACCTTGCCGGTGAAGTACAACCGCTTCGCCAGCATGTCCCTGCACTTCTTCCCCGTCTGACGCACGAACAGCGAACCGTAGGGGTAGCCCGAGCAGCCGTCGCTGCCGAAGAGGTTCTTCTGCAGCACCGAAAAAGAGTGCGGGTGTCCCGCGCACTTGGACACGCCCTGGCCGCCGGAGAAGCCGCTGCCGAAGTAGCACGGCTTGCCCGCCGTGCCGAGGTAGTAGCGCTGGGTGTTGATGCCCTGGCACTTGAAGGTGCCGGTGCCCGTGGCGCCCACGATGACCTCGTTGTTGGCGCACTGGCCGGAGCGCACCGTGACCTTGCCCGTGAGGATGTCGGTGGCCGGCAGCTGGCAGCAGACCATGTTCGGACCGTGGCCGTCGTCGATCATGTACACCGCCCGGTTGGGCCCGCAGTCCTTGCCGCCCACCACGTGCTTGAGAGTGGTCGTGTTGCAGGTCACCGGCTTGATGGGCGAAAAACACCCCTCGTCCACCTGGCCGTCGCAGTCGTCGTCTATGTTGTTGTTGCAGACCTCCTTGCCCGGCAGCACCTGGCCCACGCAGGCCTTGAGCCAGGCGTCGCCGGCCGCGTTGCACTTCTGCGTGCCGGCCTTACAGCGGCCCACGCCCTTGGTGGCCGCCGGCCCGCTGTAGCAGGCCCTGGTCTGGCCCACCTGGCAGACGCAGTACGGGGCGTCGTCGACCTTGCCGTTGCAGTCGTTGTCCTTGCCGTCCCAGCAGATCTCTTTTTGGGGCAGCACCGCGCCCGCGCACGCGCCCCAGGTGGCGAACTCCCCCGAGGTGACGCAGGCCTGCTTACCGTCCACGCACTGGCCCACCTTGCGGGTCTTGGGGTCGCCGGTGTAGCAGCCCTGGGTGGCGCTGGAGTTGGCCTTGCAGGTGCAGTTTTCGTCCACCTTGCCGTCGCCGTCGTTGTCCTGTCCGTCGCCGCACTTCTCGGCGCCGTTGCCCTTCCAGACCGCGGGGCCGGTGTCCGGCGCGGGGCCGGCGTCGTCGCCGGCAAAGGACGCACCGTCGGCCGGATTCCAGCCGGGCCCGCCGTCGGCCTGATATCCGCCCTGGCCGCCGATCTCACCCCCGCCGCAGGCCGCCAAAAAAGAAACCATCGCTACGCATGTCGTGATTCTTTGCATGCCCATCAACAGAGCAGGATGCATGCCAGGTCGCCCTCCGCGGGAGAGGGCAGGATCATTGGACTTTTTTCAGCGCGGGGGTGGGGGGGATCCCCCCAGCCAGAGGGGTCAGCCCTCCCCAGGGGCCGCGCTCAATACGGCTGCCAGCAGCTCGCCGGCAGAGTGCAGGACTGCTTGCCGCTGGACGGGCAGTGGCTGTTGATCTTGCTGTTGATGGACTTGCTGGTGGGCGAATCCCAGTTCACCGTCTGGTGCCGCGGCACGGACGCGTAGCACAGGTCCTCCACCAGATCGTCGTCCAGCTGCTGCGGCGGGTGCAGCTCGGTGTTGATGTTCTGGCACAGCCCTTTGCGGCACTCGTACTCGGCGTAGCCCCGCCCCATGTACCAGAAGACCTGCGGGCAGTCCGTGTCCTGCTTGCAGGCCACGGGCCGGCACGCGCCCGAGCTCCAGGACGCGCCGCTGCCGTCGTCGTCGATGCAGGCGGTGCAGAAGGAAAACAGCCGGCCCCAGAGGGTGACGATGCCCGCCGACGTGCCCTCACGGCAGCCGGGCACCGGGATCTGCATGTTGCCCAGATCCAGGCTGCAGCTGGTCTCGTCGCAGTCCCAGGTGAAGACGTGACCCGCGGTGTCGGTGAGCGTCGACGGGTTGTCCTCGGGCCCGGGGAAATCATTGCAGCCACACACCAGGAGTGCGCCCAGGGCGGCCAGCGTCACGGTCATCTGCTTCATCATCGCCTCCTCGTTACCGGTATTGACCGTGACGAAGGCGCGTCTGACAAAATATTTGATGGAAGAGGGTCAGTGCCCTCAGGCCGGCTTGCGGCCCAGCCCCATGAGCGGGCGCATGACCTGGTCCTCGAAGGGCACGGAGAACCCCGTGTCCACCGTCAACACCTCCAGGCCGGCCGCCTCGAGGCAGCCGTGGATCACCTGACGGGTCAGGCCGAAGGGCTCCTCGGCGGCCGGGTCCAGCTCCCAGTCCCACTGCACGAAGGCGCCTCCTGGCCGGAGCCGGCAGACGAGCTCTTCCACCGTGCCGGGGTAATCCTCGAGGAAGGCGCAGACCGATGAGCAGACCACCAAATCGTACGTTTCGTCGGCTGGCAGCGCCGCGTGCGCCCGGACATCAGCCCACCGCTGCCGCTCGATCTTGTCCGCCAACACAGCGAGCATGGCCCCGGAGCTGTCCACCGCGTCCACGCGGGCCACCCGCTCTGCCAGCCGCTCGGTGAGCAGCCCGGTGCCGCAACCGAAGTCGCAGACCCGGGCACCGGTGAGCTTCAGGCTGAACGCGCCCGCCGCCGCCACCAGCGACTCGAAGGCCGCCCCGGCGTAGGCCCGCACCGCCGGATCCTTGTCCCAGGTGGCGGCCTCTTCGTCCCAGCTCACGGCGTGTCCGCCTCCTCGGCCACCGGCGGCTGCCACAGCTCCACCCGGTTCCCCTCCGGGTCCATGACCCAACCGAACTTGCCGAACTCCGACTCCTCCACGCGGTCGTCCACGTCGCAGCCGTTGGCCCGCAGCTGATCCAACATGGCGTCCAGGTCCTCGACCCGGAAGTTGACCATGAAGCTCTTGGTGCTCGGGGCGAAGTAGTCCGTGTCGGCGGCGAAGGGGCTCCACACCGTGTGGGCGTCGCCCCGCGCGTCGTTCTCCTTCCAGGGGAAGACCGCCAGACCCCACTCCTCCAACGGAACCCCGAGGTTGTCTCGATACCACTGGCAGATGGCGGCCTTGTCCTCGGCCTTGAAGAAGATGCCGCCGATTCCCATTACGCGTTGCATGCAATCCCTCCTTGGTCCCTAATTGTGGATTGGAGGTCAGCCTCCGTCCAGCATCTCTGGAATGCGGGGGCTCACCTGGGTGACGTGGAGGCGATGGCGAGAACACCTGAAGAGGTTCAGGCTGTACGCAACGAGCTGGTCAACGCGACCCTGCTGGTGGCCGCCGTCATCGCTGTCCCCGCGCTGTACTTTTCGCTCTCCCGCGCCGCGGAGCTGGGGTGGCGCCCGACGTTCAACGCGCAGATCGTCGCGGCCATCGTGCTCTGGAGCACCGCCCTGCTGCGCAACCGCCTCTCGCTCAAGACGCGCTCCCTGGTGCTGCTGGTGGTCTTCTTTCAGCTCGGCTGCCTGGGGCTGTGGCAGTTCGGGCTCATCGGCATGGGGCTCTACTTTTTCTTTGTCTTCATCTTCATGTGCGCGCTGTTCGTCGGCCGGCGGGCGGGCTTCGTCGGCGTGGGCATCAGCCTGCTGGCCATCTCCCTGGCCATGATCGGCGTGGTCGGCGGCTGGATCTCCCACGACTTCGACTTCAACCTCTACGGCAAGGCCTCCAGCTCGTGGCTCACCGCGATCTTCGCCACGCTCTTTTTCGCGGGCTTTTCCGTGGCCTGCCTCTCCCGCTTCATGTCCGTGCTGAGCAGCTCCCTGGTCCAGGAGCGCGAGCGCACCGCCGAGCTGCAGCAGACCCAGCAGGAGCTTGAGCAGCACAAGGACCAGCTGGAGGCGGTGGTGGAGGAGCGCACCGCCGAGCTCCGTGAGGCCAACGCCGACCTCAAGGCCTTCTCCCGCTCGGTGACCCACGATCTGCGCGGGCACCTCCGTCGCCTGCGGGGGTTCAGCGGCATGCTGACCCGGAGCAGCGAGGAGGGCGAGGACGACAAGCAGCAGGAGCTGGTCCAGCTCATCGCCGACGAGGCAGAGCAGATGGACGCGATGATGAAGGATCTGCTGAAGCTGGCCCGTATCTCCCGCCAGGAGATGTCGATGAAGCCTGTCTCCCTCGACCACCTGGCAGAGGGCATCTTCGCCCGGCTGCGTGAGGATGAGCCCGAGCGGCAGGTGGAGGTCACCGTCGAGCCCGACCTCGACGTCACCGGCGACCGGGGCCTGCTCAAGGTGGTGCTGGCGTGCGGATCTTCAGCGTGCGGGACAACGGCGCCGGCTTCGACATGAAGCAGGCCGACCGCCTCTTCATCCCGTTCCAGCGGCTGCACGGGATCACCGAGTTCCCCGGCACGGGGCTCGGGCTCTCCATCGTCGCTCGCATCGTGGAGCGACACGGCGGCGAGGTGTGGCTGGAGCACGCCGCGGTGGACGAGGGCGCGACCATCTACTTTAGCCTGGACGCGGCCTGAGGCTGGCGAACCAGGTCCCCGGGGCTCACTCCTTGCTCGGATCGTCCCCTTCGGTGACCGTGGGCTCCATGGACTCCACCTCGCCGCCGCCGTCCCAGCCGTCCTCCTCCGTGACCGTGGGCTCCATGGACTCCACCTCGCCGCCGCCGTCCCAGGGCGCGAGCCCCTCACGGGTGATCGTGGACTCCAGCCCCTCCACCTCACCGCCGCCGTCCCAGCTCTCCCCGAGGCCGGCGTCCTCCACCGTGGCCTGGGCCTGCAGCGGCGACTCCCCGGAGAAGGTCCCCTCCCAGGTGCCCTGGGCCTGCAGCGCCGTGTGCTCCCGGCTCGGCTCGCCGTCCCAGGTGGGCGTCTCCTGCAGCGGCGTTTCTTCCGGCTCTTCGAAGGAGGGGGCCGCGTCCATCAGCGTGCTCTCCTCCTGCTCCCAGTCGTCGTCCAGCTCGGGCAGCGGCTGGTGGGGCCCGGTGACCAGGGGGTCGTCCAGCAGGACGTCCCGGGTGGACAGTTCGTTGATCGCCTCGGCCGTGGAGCTGTCGAGGAACACGCCGGTCTCCTGCGTGACCTCGATCTCTTGCGCCTTGCTCGAGGGGTACTGGCGCGTGTCGGTGGAGACGTGGGCCACCGGCCCGCCCGCCCGCTCCAGCTCCTCGTCGAGGTAGTCCAGCAGCTGGCTCGCCTGGTGATTGAACGGGTCGAGGTCCTCCACGTGCATCAGCACCTGCCGCGCGCCGTGGTAGTCCTCGAGGCGCACCAGGGCCTCGGCCTTGAGCAGCAGCGCGCGGTAGTTGTCCGGGTCCTGGGCCAGCACCACCCCCACCTCGGCCAGCACGTCGTCGTACTTGTTCATGGGCGTCAGCGCCCGGGCCAACACCAGCCGCCCCTCGGCCCGCCGGGGATCGGCCAGCAGGCCCAGGCGGCAGACCTTCACCGCCTCGAGCAGGCGCCCCTCGCCAAAGAGCGCCATCGCCCGCTGGACGAAGTCGTCCTGCCCGGCGTCGGGCGGCAGCGGCGGCGGCTGCTTGACGGTGCGGTCGCTCATGGTCCCTCGAAGGTCTGCGAAAAGACCCGCAGCCAGTTGCCCCAGCAGAGGCGGTTCAGGTCGGCCTCGGACCAGCCCCGCCCGCGCAGGAGCTGAAGCACCGCCGGGAAGTCGCGGCAACCGCGCAGCCCCTCGGGGCCGAAGGTGAAGCCGTCAAAGTCGGAGCCGAAGGCCACGGCGTCCAGGCCCGCCACCTGCCGCACGTGGTCCACGTGGTCAGCCACGGCTGACAGCGGCGGCATGGGCGTGCCCTCGATCTCGACGTCGGCCTGCCGCGCGCGCCGGCTCAACGAACCCGGGTCGTCTTTGACGCCGGCCAAGTACCGCTTCAGGATCGGGCGCTGGGCCGCGGCCGCCTCGGCGGTGAGGAAGCCCGAGACGAAGTTGACGCCCACCACGCCGCCGCTGCGGGCCACGGCGCGCAGCTGGTCGTCGGAGAGGTTGCGCGGCACGTCGCAGATGGCCCGGCAGTTGGAGTGGCTGGCGATGAACGGCCGCGTGGCCGCCGCCGCCACGTCGGCGAAGGCCTCGTCGGACATGTGGGACACGTCCAGCAACACCCGCCGGCGCTCCAGCTCGGCCATGACCTCGCGCCCCAGGCCGGTGAGGCCTTTGCCGCCGCCGAAGGCCGACCCGGTCAGGTCGTTGTCGCCCCAGGCCATGGTCAGGTAGCGCACGCCCAGGCCCGCCAGCTCGGCCACCGCCTCCACGCGCCCGCCCAGGGCCTCGCCGCCCTCCACGGCCAGCAGCAGGCCGACGCGGTCGGGTTGGTCGGCCAGGGCCGCCAGCTGGTCGGCGCTGCGCGGCATGACGAAGGGCCCCTGGCCGTCCAGGGCCGCGGCCGCTGACAGCAGCGCCCTCGACCGCTGCGCCACCCCGTCGCCGTGCTCCATCAGGCTGGCGAAGCAGGCGAAGACCTGGCAGCCCACGCCGGCGGCCAGCAGGTCGGGCGCGCTGATGTGGCCTTCGCAGGGGCCGAGCAGGTCTGCGCCCTCGTCCACCACCTTCATCACCGTGTCGCAGTGCGCGTCGAAGATCCGTGCCGTCATGGTCCCTCTACCATACTATTTTTTGCCGGTCCGGAGAACGGTGCGGGATCTGATACACTCGTTTGTGCATCAACTTGCGAGGCTGCGGCACCATGCGTAGACACCCCCTCTCGACCCTTGTCCCACTGTTCATCCTGGCGCTGAGCCTCGGGCTCACGACCTGCGACGGCGAGGTGACCGACACGCCGGCGGACGGCCCGGCGGCAGCCGCAGACGCCGGCCCCGGTGAGGGCTTCATCGGCGACACGCGCCCCCTGCCCGACAGCGCGCCCGACGCGCCGGCGCCCGACCTGTCCGCGCCCGACCTGCCCGCGCCCGACGTGGCCGCGCCCGATCTGCCGCTGCCCGACGTGGCCGCGCCCGACCTGCCGCTGCCGGACCAGGCCGTGCCCGACACCCTGGCCCCGGATCTGTACCCCACGCCGGACGCCCCGATCCCGCCGCTGAAGCTGCAGATCACCTTCCCGCCACGGGCGGCCATGCTCAAGGGCAGCAAGAACATCACGATCAAGGGCAAGGTGGTCGGCCCGATGACCAGCTTCGACAAGCTCGTGCTCAACGGGCAGCTGATCACCCCCGACGCGGCGGGCAACTTCAGCCTGCCGATGACCAGCAAGTGGGGCCTCAACATCATCACCGCCGAGCTGCACGACCTGGCGGCCCGGGTGATCAGCCGCGCCCAGAGCTTCCACTGGTCCACCGGCTACTACAAGTTCCAGCCGAGCAAGCCCGCGGCCATGGCCGTGCCCAGGGGGGCGGTGGCGCGCCTGTACCAGAAGGCCATCGACGACGGCAACCGCAGCACGATCAACGACCTGGCCACCATCCTCGAGAAGGTGATCAACGGCACCGACCTCGACGCCCAGATCCCGTCCACCCTGGTCAGCGGCAAGGTCAGCACGCCCTGGCCGTTGCCGGACATCAAGTACGAGGTGAAGAAGAACGGCAAGCTGAAGTACAAGCCCTTCACCATCACGCTCAAGGCGCGCAACGGCGGCCTGTATCTGACCGGCAAGACCTCGTCGATGCAGCTGCCCGTGCGGGTGACCAAGCCGGTGGGCATCAGCGGCACGGTGACGATCAACAACCTGTCCATCGCCGGGGAGATCAACATCTCCAAGGCCAGCGGCAAGCCGGCGGTGATCTCGGTGTCCAAGCTCAAGGTCAGCTACTCCAGCCTCAAGGTGAGCATCAGCGGCCTGGCGGGCAAGGTGCTGTCGCCCATCGTCAACGGCCTCTCCTCGCTGTTCAAAAACAGCATCATCAAAAAGTTCGAGGCCGAGATCAAAAAGGCGCTGCCCGGCCCGGTGAAGAGCTTCGTCACCGGCTTCAAGTTCAGCCAGTCGTTCAAGCTGCCCGCCCAGCTGGGCTCCAAGACGATCAAGATCTACTCCGTGCTGGACGAGATCGCCTTCGACACCTCCGGCGGCACCCTGCGGATGAAGACCGCGCTGTACGGCGCCCAGGGGGTAAAGAGCGGCAAGCTCGGCTCCATCAGCATCGCCGGGTCCCACACGCCCAGCGCCACCAGCTCCAAGGCGATGAAGATCGGGCTGCGCTACGACACGCTCAACCAGACCTTCGCCGCGGCCTGGTTCACCGGCGCGCTCAAGCAGGACCTGTCCAAGGTGGTGCTGGCCAACCTCAAGCCAGGCAGCCTGCCGTTTGCGATCAAGAGCTTGAAGTTCGATCTCGACGCCATGCTGCCGCCGATCCTGATGCCGGCCTCGTCGGGCTACCCGTTCAACGTCGGCATGGGCGACCTGCACGTCAAGGCGGTGATCAACCTCGGCGGCGGGGGCGGCACCATGACGGTGGAGCTCTACGCCAGCGCGGTCATCGGCGCCAACGTCACCCTGAGCAAGAAGAACGAGATCACCATCGCCCTGGCGAGCAAGCCGAGCATCATGGAGATGGAGCTGGCCAAGTGGACCGTCCAAGGCGCCACCATGCCGTCGCCGGGGGTGGTCTCCAAGGGCCTCAAGGAGATGGTGGAAAAGATCTTCCCCACCCTCGCCCCGAGCATCATGCAAAAGTTCCCCATCCCCTCCATCGACCTGTCCTCACTGGGCGGCAAGTACGGCATCCCCAAGGGCACCAAGCTGACCCTGACCAACACCTCCCTGGCCCGCAAGAACAACCACCTGATCCTCTCGGGCGACCTGAAGTAGGGCGCCTTTTCACGGGCCAAAAGCTGACGGCGAATGCAAAACCACAGTTGTTGGGTGGCCCCGGGCCGCGGAGGCCCTGTGATCAGGGCTCCAGGCTCCGGGCTACAAGGCAAGCCCTGCATCTGCATGGGCTACGTGCTTGACGCAACTCTTGCTGGCGCGCCACCTTGAATCCGGGCCGAGCGGACTGTCGACAGATCTACACCGTTCCGAGGCCAAGAAGCTGGCGAAAAGTGGCCTCGTAGCCAGCAGCCTGAAGCCCGTAGCCCGCTGCCGCGGAGGCGATGGCTCGGTGATTTCGAATCGCGATCGCCCGGTTACTGTACCTAGAGCGTTCTCTTTTTAGGTTGATCAACCTCTACACATGTAGCGCGGGGGCTCGTCCCCCGCGTCCGGGCCAGGCGGGGGATAGGCTTCGGCGCACGCGGAGGGTCCGAAGGAGCCGAGCA
>PVBE011399311.1_pt1 | contig 47588 bp, 33 predicted proteins | sample 1631181 | NCBI WGS metagenome assembly PVBE01 (sample SAMN08397723, study PRJNA350692) | Marine metagenome, whole genome shotgun sequencing project. | isolation source: water | place: Pacific Ocean | collected 2012-04
AGAAGCTCCTCGTCGGACCGCAGAGCGTCGATGACGCTGGCGTGGTCGAGCTGGAGCACAACACCGGTGCGCCCACAGACACGCTCCTCGTACAGACCGTCGACTACTTCCCGCCCGTCGTCGATGACGCGCGCGCCTATGGACGCATCGCAGCAGCCAACGCGCTCTCGGATGTCTACGCCATGGGCGGTCGCGCCTACTCAGCCCTCAACCTCGCCGGCTTCCCGCGCGACTTCTCCGACGAGTGGATCGGCGAGATCCTCGCCGGGGGCTTCTCCGCCATGGAAGAGGCGGGCTGCGTCGTCGCAGGCGGACACACCACCCAGTCCGAAGAGTGCCTCTTCGGCTTCGCCGTCACCGGAATGGTCGAGCGACAACGCCTCGTCACGAACGCCGGCGCACAAGTCGGAGACGCCCTCTACCTCACCAAGCCCATCGGCATGGGCACCATGTCCACCGCCTCCAAGCGCGGCGCCGTCGACGCCGACGCGATGCAGCCCGCCATCGAACAGATGGCCACACTGAACCGCGCCGCCGCCGAAGCCATGGCCACCGTCGACGCCCACGCCTGCACCGACGTCACAGGCTTCGGGCTCGCCGGTCACGCCCGCAACATCGGCAAGGCGAGCGGCGTCACCCTCACCATCGACCTCGCGAACGTCCCGCTCTTCAAAGGCGCGCACGCCCTCGCATCTGAAGGCTACTGCTCAGGCGGCTCCCAGCGCGGGCGCTTGGCCCTCGGTGAAGAGGTGAGCGTCGCCGACGGCCTCGACGAGGCCCTCGTCAACATGGCCTACGACGCCGAGACCTCCGGCGGACTCCTCATCGCCCTCGCCGAAGCAGACGCCGCCGCCCTCGAGGCCGCGCTCACAGACCGCGGCGTCCTCGCCGTGCGCGTCGGCAGCGTCACTGAGGCCGCTGGTCCCGCGGTCCAGCTCGCCTGAGGAGACGATGGGGGAGGAGAGAGAGCCCCCCACCCCCGGCGCGCGCTCCGAGCCGCCGCCCTACGTCCTCGGTGAGCGCGGCGCGCCCCTCGAGGCACCCGAGAACACCCTCGCCGGCCTCCGCCGCGCCGTCGAGCTCGGCGCAGACGGCGTCGCCTATGACGTGCGCGCCACCTCCGAAGAGGAGCTCGTCCTCCTCGCCGACGAAGACCTCGACCGCACCACCGATGGGGAGGGAGCCCTCGATCGCCGGGGCCTCCGAGAGCTCTTCGACCTCGACGCCGGCGCCTGGGTCGCCAAGCGCTTCGCCGGCGAGCCCATCCCGACCTTCGAAGAGGCCCTCGCCATCCAAGCCGCCCCAGGCCGCGAAGCTCCGGCGCACCACCTCCTCTTGAAGCGGCCAGGGCTCTCCCAGGCAGCGATCCGCGTGCTCTCCTCCATCGTCGTCCGCCGCTTCGTGCGCGTGGGCTGCGTCGACAAAGAGAGCGCCCTCGAGCTCACAGCCGCCGGGCACCCGGCGGTGCTCCACCTCCACGAGCCCGACCTCGACGTGCTCGCCTGGGCCCTCGACCACCGCATCACGGGCGTCTCCATCCCCGGCAGCTGGGCTGAGGTCGACCCCGACCGCTTCGCCGGCCTCGAGCGCTGGGTCCACGGGGTGAGCGACCCCGACGCGCTCCTTGAGGCCGTCCGCCTCCCGGTCTTCGGGGTCTCGACCCCAGAGCCGCACCGCGCCCTCGCCGCCCGCGACCTCCACGACCTCGCGCCAGCAGATCGTGGCCCCTGGCCCGTCACTGCCCCGCTCCTCGGCGTGACCCCAGAGCGCGAAGAGGACGGCGCATGGCTCGGCACCTGGGAGGAGCGCGGCTCCTGCCGCAACCCCTTCCCCTTCCCCGTGCGCGCCCGCGCCAAGCTCTTCCCGAGACAAGGCGCCTTCGAGGTGAGCGAGCTGCCAGAAGAGTGCGAGCTCGCCCCCGGTGAAGAGCTCCTCCTGCCGTTCAGGCTCACAGGCGGCGCGCGCTCCCCCGGCGCCGACCCGCTCCTCGCCGTGCGCTACTCCTGGGACGAGGGCCCCGAGCGCCCAGCGGGCGCGCTCGTCCTCGACGCCCCGATGCACCGCATCCGCGTCGCCGTCGCAGACCCCGTCACCCGCCGCCTCCCGCTCCTCGAAGAGCGCCCCGGCGACCTCCCGGCGAGCGTCACCTTGAGGCGGAGAGCCGAGGACATCGTCGTCCAAGTCGAGAGCGCGGGAGGACTGGAGGACGTCGAGCTCTCGGTCCTCCTCGGCCCGAGGTTGCGGCGCGGCGGGCAAGGGATCCGCGTCGGCCTGCCCACAGGCTTCGACGCGATGAAGGAGGGGGTCCCCTTCAGCGTCGCGATCGCAGGGAGACCTGCTGATGGAGGCGCGCGCGTCCTCAGGCGCTGGTCCGGCGGCCTCCCGAACGAGCCTAGGACCGGGGCGCCCGGTCGTCTGCTCTCCCTCCAAGCCTCCGGATCCGGTTGACCCCGACAGGGTGCGCGTCGTCCAATGGGGGACCGCGATGAGCGGATGGGAGTGGATCCGTGCTGGTGTGCGGCCCGGTCTTCAAAGCCGGTAGGGCCCCGTGAACAGCGGGGCCGGTGGGTTCGATTCCCATGCACTCCCGCCATCCGCCCGCGCTTGGAGTCACGTTGCGCATCCCCGCAGACACCGAGATCCGTCCCTTCACCTCCGGCGACGAGCCGCAGCTCTTGCGCTCGTTCTCGGAGGCCTTCGCGGCCGTCGACCCTGGCTTTGAGCCCTGGTCCGCGGCGCGCTGGCGCTGGCAGTTCGTGGAGAACCCCGCTGGGGTCCGGCTCATGGCAGCCTTCGACTCTTCAGGGCGCGCCCTCGCGCAGTACGCGGGCGTCCCGCAGCGGGCGCTGCTTGAGGGAGAGGAGGTCACCTTCACCCAGGCCGTCGGGTCCTTCTGTCTCCCCGAGGTGCGCAGCCTCGGACGGCGGTCGCTCTTTGTTCAGACCGGACTCGCCTACGCAGAGGAGTATGTGAGCCCAGGCGGCGACGCATGGACCTGGGGATATCCCGTGCCCTCCGCGCGGCGCATCGGCGAGCACGCCCTCGGGTACGAGCGCGTGCGCGAACAGACCATGCTCGTCGCGACGCCCGAGCGGATCACGCCCGCAGCCTCGAGCGCGGTCGCTGAAGAGGTGGGAGTGTTCCCCCAGGAGGTCGACGAGCTCTTCCGACGCCTCGCGCCGCGACAGCCCGCCGTCTGCGAGCGCACCAAGGGCTGGCTCGACTGGCGCTACGCGCGTCACCCCGAGCACCGCTACAGGATCACCACCGCGAGGAGCGAAGGCGAGCTCACGGGCTACGTCGTCGTGCGCCCCATGTTCTTCCAGGGCGCGCGACGCCTCGTCGTCTGCGACTGGTGGTGCGAGGAGCCCGCAGAGGGAGCGCTCATGCAGTGGCTCAGTGAGGTGGCGGAGGAGGTCGAGGTCCGCGAGCTCGCCGCGTGCTTCCAGCACCAGTCCGAGGAGTTTTTGGCCTGGCAACAGGCAGGCTTCCGCGTCGCGCCCACGAGCCTCGTCCTCGCAGGCCGCAGCCACACGCGCCGGGCTCCGCTCTGGTTTGCGCCGCGCTGGTTTACCACCCTGGGCGACAGCGACCTCTGCTGATGACCATGACCGAAGAAGAGCGTTACGTGTTCCGAGAGCTCCGCGCTGAGGACCTCCCCTCATGGCTGGAGACGCGCAGGCTGTGCTTTCCTGAGGACGCGGTGATGGACGAGGAGGGCTTCCACCGCGCCCACACCCTGAACCCGGCGGGCGGCCGCGTCCTCGTCGGGGTCGAAGGAGACGCCGTCGTCTCCTCCTACGTCGCCCAGCCGATGCGCGCGCGCGCCCGGGGTGAGGACGTCTACTTCTGTCACGTCGTCGACTCCATGGTCCACCCCGACCACCGCAGAGGCTTGAAGAACCCGGGCCTCTTCGTGCGCACAGCCGAGGCCTTCTTCGATCGCTTCGGCGACATGGACGCCGTGCACTACGGCTGGCCCGTGGAGCGCGCCCTGCGCGTGGGCAGGCGCTTCCTCGACTACAAGCTCGTGCGCGAAGAGCTCGCCTTGGTGCGTGAGCTCAGAGGGGAGACGGACACACCTTCAGAAGGAGTCGTCGAGCTCAAGGAGGCGGGACCTGAGGTCCTCGCCCTCTGGGAGCGCTGCTCGGAGCGCTGGGAGGCCTCCGCGGTGCGCGACGCCGACTACCTCTGCTGGCGCTTCTTCGAGCACCCGCGCCGGCGCTACGCGGTCCTCGCAGCAGCAGAGCCGGACGGGTCCCTCGCGGGGCTCTGCGTCGTGGGGCTCGACGAGGTGCACTCAGAGGGCGCGCGCGCCCTCGTGGACTGGCTCGTCCCCGTCGGATCAGACGAGGTGGCAGGACGCCTCGAGGCCGCGGCCTCAGCCCGCGCGAGGGCCGCAGGCGGCGCACACCTCGTCGCCTCTCTCCCGCCCTGGAGCGCAGACTTCGCCGCCTTCCAAGAGCGCGGCTGGCGCGTCCAACCCACGCCCTACTCGCTCTGCGCGCGCTCCTTCGACCGCCGCATCGACCACGACCTGCTCTCCAGGGGCTGGTGGCTGACGCTGGCTGACGGCGACTTGGCTTGAGTGTTTGGAAGATGGCTGGAATGCAGTGCGCTCCTCGGCGTACCCTGCGTCGAAGCTCCATGCACCGTCTGCGATACACACTCTCTCTGGCCTGCCTGACACTGCTCGCGCCCCTCGCGGGAGCGGGGGATGGCGTGACCCACGTTCGCGTGGAGGGGCCGCTCGACATCGGCACCCTCGGGCTCTTGGAGCGCGCCTGCGATCACGCAGAGGCCGAGGGGCACGAGGCCCTCATCCTCGACCTCGACACGCCAGGCGGTGAGATCGAGCTCATGTGGCAGCTCTCGCGCCGCCTCGACCGCGCCTCTGAGGATGGCCTCCTGACGACGGCCTGGGTGCACGACCGCGCCACGAGCGCGGGCTCGCTCTTGGCCCTCTCCTGCGAGCGGGTCTTCATGTCCCCGACGAGCACCATCGGCTCCGCCGCGCCCGTCACGCCTGGCCCAGCAGGCATCGCGCCCGTCCCTGAGGAGGGCGGCGTCAGGGAGAAGGTGACGTCTCTCCTGCGCTCTCAGTTCCGCGCCGTGGCCGAGCGCCACGGCAGACCGCCAGCCCTCGCCGAGGCGATGGTCGACGACTCCGTGGAGGTGCGCGAGGTGCGCCACGACGGCGAGCTCAAGATCATCGACGCGAAGGATTGGGGCGACCTGCGCATCGGCGGTAAAGACGTGGAGCTGGTGCGCACCCTCGTGCGCGAGGGCGAGCTCTTGAACGCGACTGGGACGGAGGCCGTGGGCCTCGGCCTCGCCGACGGCGTCGCCGCGAGCCTCGAGGAGGTCGTCGATCGCATCGGCTTCTCCGGCCAACCGGTCGTGACCCTCAAGCGCTCTGCCTCCGAGGACACCCTCGCCTGGCTCACGATGATGTCTCCAATCCTGCTCATGGCCGGCCTCTGGCTCGGCTACACCGAGCTCAAGCAGCCCGGCTTCGGGGCGCCAGGGATCGGCGCCGTCATCTGCTTCGCCGTCATGCTCACGGGCCACTGGTTCGTCGGGCTCGCGGACATCCCACACATCGTCCTCGTCGGAGCGGGCCTCGCGCTCCTCGTGGTCGAGCTCTTCGTCATGCCCGGCACGATCTGGATCGGGCTCTTGGGAGGGATCTGCGTGGTGGTCGGCCTCATCGCCGCGCAGGTCGGCCCAGGCTTCACCATGGATGATCCGCTCGCCCGCGGGATGGCCCTCGACGCGAGCTTCCGCTTCATGCTGACAGCGACCGTCGCCATGATCGGGGTCGTCGTCCTCTCCAAGTTCCTGCCGGACACGCCGGTGCTCCGGCACGCCGTGACGGGGCCGACCTATGAAGGCACAGGCTTCGGTGAGGCCGTCCCGGAGTTCAGCGTAGAGGTCGCCGTGGGGGACCGCGGCGTCGCGATCACAGACCTTCGCCCGGTGGGCAAGGTCAGCCTCGAGCGCGGAGGCTCACAGGACCTCGAGGCGCGCGCTGCCGGCGCTTCGCTCGAGGCGGGCGCCCCCGTCGTCGTGGTGGAGACGGAGCTCGGGCGGGTCGTCGTCGAGCGCGAAGGAGACCACGCATGACCGTACCCCTCATCCTCCTCGGCATCGGGCTCCTGCTCATCATGGCGGAGGTCCTCATCCCGAGCCTCGGGCTCTTGGGAGGGCTGTCGGCTGTCTGCCTCATCGGGAGCGTCATCCTCGCCTGGCAGGAGTCGCCGGAGCTCGGACAGAACTTCCTCATCGCTGTCTGCGTGCTGGTGCCCATCATGATCATGCTCGGCCTCAAGCTCTTGCCGAAGAGCCCCTTCACAAAGTTCCTCGTGACGGAAGGGTTCAGCTTCGAAGACGGCGCGGTGACAGACGAGCGAGACAAGGACCTCAAGGGCAAGCGCGGTGTCGTCGAGGCGCCGCTCAGGCCTGCCGGGACAGCTCGCATCGAGGGCAGGCGCGTCGACGTCGTCACGCGCGGCGAGATGATCGAATCAGGCACCTGGGTCGAGGTGATCTCGCTCAGCGGAAACAGGGTGGAGGTGATGGCTTGCGACGCCCCCGCCGATCAGGACAAAGACACACAAGAAAACGCGACTCCATCAGAGTCATAAACCCAAAGGAATGAACTCGGCGATGACTACCCTCCTTCAGAGCGGAATTGGTCCCATGCTCCAGACCGGTGGAATGGTCGTGCTCGGCCTGTTCCTCATCCTCTTCCTGTTCGTGTTCCTCCGGTACGCGAACCTCTATCTCCAGTCGATCCTCACGAAGGCCAAGATCGGGCTCTTTGAGATGTTCGCCATGGGTCTTCGGAAGGTGAAGCCTGCCATCATCGTCAACGCGAAGATTATGCTCGTGCAGGCGCGCATCGAGGGGGTCGCCACGCGCGACCTCGAGGCGCACTACCTCGCCGGCGGTCGCGTGAACCGGGTCGTCCAGGCGATCATCTCCGCCAACCGCGCGGGCATCGACCTCGACTTCCGCACAGCGACGGGCATCGACCTCGCCGGCCGGGACGTCCTCGACGCCGTCAAGACGAGCGTCACACCGAAGGTCATCGATTGCCCGAACCCCGAGAGCGGCAAGGTGACGGTCGCTGCTGTGGCGAAGGACGGCATCCAGGTCCTCGCCAAGGCGCGGGTCACTGTGCGCACCAACATCGCGCGCCTCGTCGGCGGCGCTGGCGAGGAGACCATCATCGCGCGCGTCGGTGAGTCCATCGTCTCGACGATCGGCTCCAGCGAGACGCACAAGAAGGTGCTCGAGAACCCGGACGACATCTCGCGCGTCGTGCTCGAGCGCGGGCTCGACTCCGGCACAGCCTATGAGATCGTCTCTGTGGACATCGCTGACGTCGACATCGGCAACAACATCGGCGCGCGCCTGCAGGCTGACCAGGCCGAGGCAGACAAGCGCGTGGCGCAGGCGAACGCTGAGAAGCGCCGCGCCATGGCCGTCGCCGCCGAGCAGGAGTTCACCGCCCAGGTCGAGGAGAACCGCGCCAAGGTCGTCCTCGCTGAGGCCGAGGTTCCGCTCGCCATGGCCGAGGCCCTGCGCTCCGGCAACATGGGCGTAATGGACCTTTATCGCCTCAAGAACATCGATTCTGACACCAGCATGAGGCGCTCGATCTCCGACGGAGACGCCACGCCGCCCAGCGGTGGGGACTGAGAGAGGTAAGAGATGACCCTCGCAGCTTTCGACGGAGACAGCCTCTACCAGCTCGTCATCCTCGCCCTCTTAGGAGGAGGGAGCTTGGTGAAGAAGTTCTTCGAGGCCAAGCAAGGTGGGGCGGGAGCTCCCGGCAAGGGCGAGAGCGTGAGCCAGCGGAGACGTGAGGAGACCCTCAGCCGCCTGAGAGCGCTCGAGCAGAGCCCAGAGGAGCCAGGCGTCGACCCATGGAGCGCCTCAGTCGAGGCGGAAGAGGCGGCGACGCAGCAGATGCGTGAGCCCGTCTTAGAGGCAGCCTCGGTGGAAGAGCCCTTCGATCTCGCGCTGGCGACGAGGGAGGAGTCCATCGAAGGCGGCGCGATCGAAGAGTTCAGCCTGGAGGGAGGCTCTTTTGACCAAGGGACGGCCTCTCAAGAGCCCTTCCAACCTGGGAATAGGATCCGGAGGTCCGTCTTCGAGGACATCGAGCAGTCGGTCGCCCACGACATCACTGAGCACGTCGCCGCTGACATGGCGGGTGGCGTGAGGGGTGAGGCGCGAAAGAGCGAGGTGCGGGTCCAGAAGGTGTTGCACGCGAAGAGCGGTTGGCGTGACGCGGTCATCGCTGCAGAGATCTTGGGGTCGCCGGTTTCGCTGCGTGATCCCGCCAGTCAGCCCGCTGGGCTGCGAAGTGAGTGAGCGAGCTCCCAGAAGGAAGGGGATCGACTATGAAGTGCTGGGTGACGAGGTCAGGGCCCCATGTCTGCTCATACGACGAGCTCGTTAAGGACGGTCGCACTCTCTGGGACGGCGTCAGGAGCTACTAGGCGCGCGACTTCATGCGTGACGCCATGAAGGTGGGGGATCAGGCCCTCTTCTATCACTTGAGCGTCAAGCCACCCGGAGTGGCGGGGATCTGTGAGATCGCAGGGGAGCACTCCCCCGACCTCACAGAGCTCGACCCAGCCTCGAAGTACCGCGACCCGAAGAGCGACTCGGACAACCCGCGCTGTTTGCTCGCGGAAGTGACCCCTGTGCAGGCGCTCCCGCGCTTCGTCTCTCTCGAAGAGCTGCGTGGCACCAAGAGCCTCGCCAAGAGGGTCCTCTTACAGCGCGGTCAGAGGAGCACCATACAGCCCGTGACAGCCGCTGAGTTCCGCACAGAACAACGTATTGCGGCCAAGCGACCAGCCACCTCTGCGGGGTCTTGACGGGGGGTCACTGGCCCTGAATAGGCCCTGAATAGGCCTTAAGAGGCCTTCTATGAGAAGAGAGTTGAATCCTTGTTAAGCCCATTTTTGACAACAGGTTACGTGCTTTTTTGACCTCAAATGCGTGGTCTACGCTCGGTGGAGCGCTTGATCCACAGCCAGATCTGTGGTCACTGAGGGCCGTGCGGGGCCTCCAGGGCCCTCTAGGCCACCCCCGCGCGTTCTACACAAACCAACAGACCCCCTCTAGGGAGTATCCCCATGACCGAGAACTACGATCGCCTCTGCGCCATTATCGAAGACGCACGCGCGGACGTCGACAAGGCCAGCGGTGGCAACAAAGCCGCCACGGCACGCGTTCGCAAGGCCATGCAGGCTGTCAAAGCAACAGCACAGGACATCCGCAAGGAGATGCTTGAGCTGCGCGACGGCGGCGGCGGCGCCCCTGCAGCTGATGCAGGAGACGGCGGCGGCACCTGCTAAGCCACTCATTCTCTGGGACAGGCTGCCTGCCTTACCCCAAATAGGGCCCGGCGACTCGGACCCCGGCGTGAGCCGGACCGGGACGCGGGGCCTTGTTCGTTTCACAGAGGGCCTTGTTCGTTTCACAGAGGGCCGGCGCCAGCCGAAGGCAGCCTCAGGGGGCGCCTGGCGCGCCCTCAGGCTCGTCTTCCTCCGCCGTAGCACTGAGACAGGGGAGGGCCCAACCCTGACCTCGTCGCTCGAGGCTCCACCAGCGCAGCACCTCGCCCTCATGGAGCGCTCTGTAGAGGTGGGGGAAGCCGGCGCCTCCACGAGAGGCCTCTACGCGCAGGTCGGCTGAGAGGGCGGCTCCGTCGAGCTCTAAGAGCCAGAGCGAGGTGGGCGTCTCATCGCGCCTGGGGTCGTAGTGATTTTCGAGGGTGCCCGCGAGCTGGTGGGAGAAGGAGGCGTGCAGGAAGCCCTCGGTTTGGAGTGACTCAGGCGCGTAAGGATCGCCTCCCTTCGGCCAGCGCTCGGGGTCCACCAGGTGGTAGACGCGCTCAGCCATGGAAGATTTCCAGGGGCGCGGAGTCCCGAGGAAACAGCCCAGCCTCAAGGGCCCGCTCTCGGAGGACGCGCAGCGCGCGCTCACCGATCTCGCCGAGCTCGGTCGTGAACTCGTTCACGTAGAGGTTCACGTGCTCTCGGAGCACATCGTCATCAAACTCCTGCGCGTGCGCGCGCATGGAGACGAGCGCGGCGTCGGGCTTCGCTCGCGCCCACGCGAGCGAAGCCCGGATGAGCTCGGTCACGCGCTGCGTGAGCTCGGGCGAGAGCGCGCGGCGCGCGAAGATCCCGCCGAGCGGGAGGGGCGCGTCCGTCTCTCGCTCCCAGGTCGCGCCGAGGTCCTCGACGAGCTCGAGGTCGTGCTCGGCGTAGGTGAAGCGGGCCTCATGGATGCAGACGCCGAGGTCCGCTGCGCCGCTCTCTAAGGCGGGCACGATCTCGTGGAAGGGTCTCTGCTCTAAGGCGCCCTCGCCGGCGTGGAAGAGCTCCCAGAGGAGCGTCGCCGTCGTCCAGCGGCCGGGGCAGAGGACCCGGGCGGTCGGAGCAGGGGTGGGCCCAGGTCGACCGAGGATCACCGGTCCCACCCCGAACCCGAGGGCGGCGCCTACAGGCAAGGTGACGAGGCTCTCTGTGAGGTGCAAGGCGGCGTGGAAGCTGCCCTTGGCCACGTCATAGCGGCCCTCGGCGAGGCCCCGGTTGAGCTCCTCCACGTCGAGGAGCTCGAACTCGAGGTCGAGCTCAGGATCCCTCACCTCACCCGTCAAGAGGGCGTGGAAGGTGAAGGTGTCGTTGGGGCAGGTCGAGATCCCCACCCGGAGGGGTGTCGGGCTCACGCTGGCTCTACTCCCAAGAGCTCGAGGGCGCAGCGGCGCGCTGCGGCGAGGGCGCTGGGGATGCGCCAACTGGTCGCGTCCCTGTCACCCACTTGGTTAGAGATACCACGCACTATCCAGCATGGCGTGCTCGCGAGGTGACAAGCGAGGGCGACGCCAAAGCCCTCCATGTCCTCGGCTAGGGCTCCTGGGTAGCGCTCTTGGAGCAGGGAGGCGCGCGCGGGGCTGTCGCTCGCGGCGCAGGTGCTCAGGAGGAGTCCGTCACCTTTCGGTGTTTGGAGCTCGATGCGATCCTCGACGGCGCCTGCTTCAACAGAGGCCGGCCACTGCGGGAAGCCTAGGCTGGCGGGACCTTGGAAGTCCTCCCCCTCGCCGGCTCCGATCCCGTGGACGGCCACCTTGTTGAAGGCGAGGGCGGTGCCTGTCGGGTGGAGCTCGATGTCGTAAGCGCCCGCGATCCCCACGAGGAGCACCTCTTTGGGCGCGTGCTCCGCGAGGAGGCCAGCAGTCCTGGCTGCTGCTGCAGCGATGCCGAATCCACAGACTGCTGTTAGGGACCTCTCGGTAGGGAAGCCACCAGCGTCTTCGAGGCGCGCGAGCTCGAGCTCGGTTGGGACCAGGATGAGGGTATCAGGGGCGCTCATGGGGTCAGTCTCGCGCCTTCGGCGCTCTGGGTCCATCCAAGAGACGCAGCGGATCCAACTGAGGCGCGACGCAGGCAGCAAAAGGCCCTATTCTGAGTCTTCCACGAGGCCGGATTTGGCCTCAATCACCACAAGAACAACGCGCACAGGCTCCGCATGAGACTCCACACCTCCGCTCGCCTCCTCCCGCTCTTCCTCCTTGGCCTCTCCATCGGGGGGCACGCGCAAGACGCTGCACCCCTAGACACGGGCGCGGCCATCTTGAAGCAGATCCAGACCGAGGCCCTCGAGGCATCTCAGGTGCAGGATTGGCTACACACTCTGACGCAGGAGTTCGGCCCCAGGCTGACCTCCTCCAAGCGCTTGAAGCGCGCGCAGGATTGGGCGCTCAAGGAGTTCCAAGACATGGGCTTGGAGGCCGAGCTCGAGCAGTGGGGGACCTTCCCCGTCGGCTTCGACCGCGGACCCTCCACAGGCCGGATCGTCGCGCCCGTCGAGCAGGACCTCACCTTCCAAACGAGCGCATGGACCGTCGGCACCGATGGGCCCAAGCGCGGCCCGGCGATCGCCGAGCCGCAGACCGCAGAAGAGCTCGAGGCGCTCAAAGACAAGCTCGTCGGCGCGTGGGTCGTGCGGCGTGTGGAGCGCCCAGACCGGAAGGTGCGGCGCGAGTTCGACAAGCTCTGCAGAGAGGTCGCGATCTTGGGCACCTTGCGCGCTGGCCCTGAGAACGACCTGCTCGTGACCGGCGGCAACCACGAGGTGAACGTCGGTGACCTCTCGGAGGACGTGAAGATCCAGGTCCTGCGCGGAGAGCTCGCGGAGCTCGTCGAGCTCTGTGACACCTCTGAGGAGCCCGTCGAGCTCGAGTTCGACCTCGACCACAGTTTCACAGAGGGACCGATCCCCTGCTACAACGTCGTCGCCACCTTGGAGGGGACGGAGTTCCCTGATGAGTACATCTTCATCCAAGCGCACATCGACTCATGGGACGGGGCCGAGGGGACCTGCGACAACGGCACCGGGACCTCGACGACCCTCGAGGCAGCGAGGATCCTCACTTCCCTCGGCGTGAAGCCCCGTCGGAGCATCCGCTTCCTGCTCTACAGCGGAGAGGAGCAAGGCCTCTACGGCTCTAGGAAATACGTAGAGAGCCACCCGGAGCTCCTGCCCAAGATCTCGATCGTCCTGAACCACGACAACGGGACGAACTTCCTGCGCGGGATCAACGCGACCGCGGCCATGAAGCCGCAGTTCGAGCGCGTGTTCGCCCCAGTGCAGGCGATCAATCCTGAGTTCCCCTTCACCATCCATGACATCGAGACCATCCGCTCTGGCGGCGGCTCGAGCGACCACGCCCCCTACTGCAGCGCTGGCATCCCGGCCTTTCACTGGGACCAGAACGGCGAGGGCTATCGCTACATCCACCACACCCAGAACGACGTCTTCTCCTCAGCGATCCCCGAGCAGCAGCGTCACTCGGTCGCCGTGATCTCGCTCAGCGCCTGGGGCTTCGCGAACGAGGACGAGCTCGTTGACAGGACTGACATGCAGGCGCCCTCCCAGCGGAAGATGGGCGTCTACCTCGACGGGCTCTCTGTTCGCAGGGTCCTTGACGACACCGTGGCCTCCCGCGCAGGTTGGCAGGCCGGCGACGAGATCGTCGCGGTGCACGGCGAAGAGATCGGCTCGCGCCGGGAGCTGAGCCCCGCGCTGCAGCGCGGCGGTCCGGAGATCCCGGTCAAGGTCAAGCGCGGCGACGAGTTCGTTGAGACCGTCCTCGACTACAGCGACGACCCCGAAGAGGAGGCGCGCGCGCGCTGGCGCGAGCGCAAGGCGAAGCGCGACGCAGAGAGTGGCGACGAAGGAGAGCGCCCGCGGCGCGGGCGCAGAGGACGAGAAGAGTAAGGGCGTCTCTTTGGAGGACGGTCTCAAGACGGGGTGTGCGCTCTTCGCGTACGCGCCGCACTCAGACACCTTCGGCTACTCGATGCCGCCTCCGGGGCTCTTGCGCCTCGGCGGCTCCCTTGAGCGCGCGGGCTTCGAGGTGGAGCTCGAAGACCTCGCCTATCGCCTGGGGTCAGGCGAGGTCGAGGGCTCAGACGAGCTCGCCTCCTCGTGCGCCGAGCGGCTCCTCGCGCGGGGCGAGTTCGATGTGATCGGGCTCTCGACGATGGGGGCCACCTTGCCCGTGTCGGTCGCCATCGCAGAGCACCTGCGGGCCGCCGCTCCAGAGCTCCGAATCGTCCTCGGTGGGCCTGGGATCACAGGGGTCGATGAGGCCCTCTTGGAGCGCTTCCCCTGGCTCGACGCCTGCGTGCGCGGGGAGGGCGAGGTGACGGTGCCGGAGCTCCTCGGGCGGTGGAGAGACGGCGAGGACTTGGAGGGCGTCGCCGGCGTGACCTGGCGTGACGCCGAGGGGGTCGTGCGACGTGAGGCCGACAGAGAGCAGCTGAAAGACCTCGGAGAGCTCGCGCCCTACGCGCGTCACCTCTTGCCGCCCCTGAGCGACTACAAGCGCATCACGGGGGAGGCGGACGGGCTGACCCCGATCGACTCCGGCCGCGGGTGTGCCTATGACTGCTCCTTCTGCACGATCGGACGCTTCTGGTCGCGGCGCTCGAGGACCTTGCCTTATGAGCGCCTCGCTGACGAGGTCTGTGAGCTGAAGGACCTCGAGGGCGCGCGCAACGCCTACCTGTGCCACGACCTCTTCGGCGCTGACAGAGAGCACGCGATGGCCTTCTGCGAAGAGATGATCAGGCGTGGCAAACCCTTCCCTTGGGAGGTCCGCGCGCGCCTCGACCACCTCGACGACGAGCTCCTCGAGAAGATGAGCGCGGCGGGCGGCTACCGCGTGCTCTTCGGCGTGGAGTCCGCCGACGCGGAGGTCCTCAAGTCCTGCGACAAGAAAACCCGCGAGGGCTGGGACCCCATGCGGGCGGTGGAGAGCTGCGCGGCGAACGGCATCACCCCGATCCTCTCCCTCGTCCTCGGGCTCCCCGGTGAAGGCGACGAAGAGCTCGCGGCCTCCCTCGATCTCTGCACCCGCGCCGCGCTCATCGCCGGGGTCAACATCTCCTTGCACCTCGTGAACCCTCAGCCGGGCTGCACGCTGGGAGAGGAGTTCGCCTGCGAGGCGCGGCCCCTCGACGGGGTGCCGCCTGACATGGCGCTAGGCGCGGGGAACACTCAAGCAGAGCGCGCCCTCATCGAGGCGCATCCGGACCTCTTCTCCAGCTTCGCGCTGCTCCCGCAACCCGAAGAGCGGCTGAGGGAGCTCGCGTCCATCTCCCACGCGCTGCCAGCCCTCTACCTCCGCGCGCCGCGGAGCTTCGCCTACATGGGGCTCTCCCTAGGGCTCGACTCGCTCGGCCTCTTCCGCCGCTGGCAGTCGACCGGGAGCTCATGGGAGGAGTTCATCGGAGCCTCTGGGGACAGCGCGGCAGAGGAGCTCCTCGCTTGGGACGCAGCGGCCGCGCTCGTGAGCGTTGAGCCCTTCGTGGAGACCAGCGAGGGGCTCTTGCCGCGACCCACAGCGCGCGTCATCCGCGCCTCGCACGATCTCCCGACCTTGGCAAGAGGCCTCTCAGAGGGGCGGCTTGTGGTCTGGGAGGAGGCCGTGGCCCTCGCTGTGCACAGGACGTCTTTCGGGGTCGCGACGACGCGCGTAGAGCCCAAGGTGGCGGACCTCCTCGAGGAGCTCCGAGGTGCGTCCGGTCCTGTGCCTGAGGGGCTGCGTCCTGCCTTGGAAACCCTCGAAACGGCCGGGTTGATCAGGTACACCTGAGTTAGACACCAAGCACATGATCGACACCGCACAGTTCCCCGTCTCTCTCATCTTTCCGCCGCAGGGCCACTTCACTCAGCCCTACCTCGCGCTGCCGTGCATCTCAGCCTATCTGAAGGCGAACGGCTTCCCGGACGTTGAGGTCATCGACGCCTCGATCGACTCCTACGACCACTTCCTCTCCGCAGAAGAGCTGGAGCGCGCCCGCGTCCGCGTCATGGAGCGGACGCCGCTCACCGGCTTCGACGCGAAGAGCGCGCTCGGCTTCCGCGAGCTCGACGCGTTCCGAGCAGCGGCTGAGAGCGCGGCGAGCGCCGGGCCGCTCATCGAGAACATCGAGGGCGCCAAGGAGGTCGTGCGCTCCAGCGCCTTCTACGACCCGGAGGCTTACATCCCTGCCACGCGCACCATCTACCACGGGCTGCGCCTGTTCTCCTCGGCTTGGCACCCGACCCGCCTCACGCCGCACAACTTCACGATGGGGTACGCGAACGACCGCTCGAGCGAGGTGCTCGCCGCCGTCCGCGATGAGGAAGAGAACCCCTTCCTCTCCTACTTCCGCGCGGAGGTCTTGCCGAAGCTCGTCGCGCGTAAGCCGCGCGTCGTCGGCATGAGCGTCATCTACGGCAGCCAGCTCATCCCTGCGCTCTCCCTCGGGCGCATGATCAAGGAGGCGCTCCCTGAGTGTCACGTCACCGCGGGCGGCGGGTTCCTCGCTTACATCGGGGAGAAGCTCATGTCCGCCCCGGGCATGGACGCCTGCCTCGACTCCATCATCACCCACGAGGGCGAGAACCCGACCCTCGAGCTGTGCCGCGCGCTGTGCGCCGAGACGTCCCTCGACGCCGTCGGCGGGTTGATCTGGTTCGATCGTAGTGAGGAGGGCGCGCGCGCCGTGAACAACGGCCTCGCCCACCCGATCCGGCTTGATGAGGCGCCGTGTCCTGACTTCGACGGGCTGCCTCTAGAGAAGTACCTCTCTCCGGAGATCGTGATTCCCTACGACATCAACCGCGGGTGCTACTACGGGGAGTGCTCCTTCTGCACGCTCCCGACCGTGATCGGGCCGGGTTACCGGACGCGCACAGCAGAGACCATCGTCGATCACACGATCGAGCTCAGGGACCGCCTCGGCGCGACGAACATCAACTACATCACAGACTGCATGCCGCCTGGGATGATCAATGATCTCCCTGAAGAGCTCATCCGTCGAGACGCTGGGATGAAGTGGTGGTCCGACGCGCGCGTCGAACCGAAGGCCTACACCAAGGCTGGCGCGGAGCGGCTCTACCGATCGGGTTGTCGCAAGCTCCTCTTCGGCTTTGAGTCTGCGAGCCCCAGGATCCTCAAGCTGATGAGGAAGGGGCAGAGCCTCAAGTCTGTGCAGGAGGTCGCGAACAACTGCTCTGACGCTGGGATCAGCGTCACCTTCTACGCGATGGTTGGGTTCCCGACGGAGACGCGTGAGGAGGCGCGAGAGAGCCTCGAGTTCATGCGCGCGAGCTCTCCGCCGGTGCGCGAGGTCTCCCTGCAGACCTTCCACATAGACGAGGTCGCGCAGATCTATCGCGAGCCTGAGGAGTTCGGGATCGAGGTCCTGGACGGCGCGGGGACGGACCTGCAGCTCTACCACGACTACGTCGCGGAGGAGGGCATGAGCCAGACCGACGCGGCCGAGATGTTCGAGGAGATGATGCAGGGCTTCCGCGAGTTCCTGCCCATCTTCCGCGGTGACACGATCCTCTACTTCATGCAGAAGAGTCACTACTTCCTGCACCTCGCGAGCGGGAAGACGCCGGATGAGTTCGCCCAGATGTGCGTCGAGCGGGCGGCGGCGCGCGAAGAGGGCGCCCCTGGTCGTGACGCGCGCGTGGCGGAGGGGCTCAGCTTCGTCGAGCTCTCTCATGGATACAAAGAGACCTGCGAGCGTCTCGGCTCACCCCTAGCGCGGGCCGTGCGCCCAGACTTCTTGACGGGCCGCTTCGTCGAGGGCGCGCTTGAGCGCGCCGAGGCGGAGCTCGCTGAGGTCGCGCCCGCTGACTGCGTCCTCGCCTATGACCCTGAGAGCGGAGAGTTCTGCGAGCTCTCCTCTGGCGGCAAGGCGTTCATGGAGGCGCTGCAGCGGGCGGGCTCCTTAGGCGCACTCTTGGACGCGGCGGAGCGCTCAGGCGCAGACACGAGCTCACTCGAAGCCTTCGCCAAGGAGCTCCACGAGAGCGGGCTCCTGCACACGGGCGAGCGCTACACGATCACGCCGACGCGACGAATCGCGGCGGTTTCCCCAAGACCCCAGGAGGTCACGACATGAGCCCCAATGATCCTGACGCAAAAGCGGACAAGAAGAAGCCTGGCGAAGAGGAGGTCGAGGCCTCCGAGAAGAAGCTCGAGGACATCGCGCTCGAGCTCGCCAACCGCAAGCTCGAGGTCCGCAAGGTCGACGAGCGCATCGCCCCGAGCGAGACGAACGTCTTCGACAAGTAGCGGCTCGGATATGAAGACGCCAGGACCCGTCGGATCCTGGCGTCGTACGTTGCGCTGGGCGCGTCGCCCCTTGGCTGAGGGCTCAGGGGGTGAACACCATCTCGACGCCGTTCGAGAGGTTAAAGCTCGCGCCGCAAGGTGAGGTGATCGGGTCGCGGTACCAGAGCTGGTAGAGCTTGGTGTCACCCGCGACGACGCCGCCCTTCACGACGAGGTTCGCCGACGTGGCGGAGGTTCCAGCTGCGTCTGCGAAGCGGACCTGCAGGCGGATGACTCCGCCTCCCGCGCAGCGCAGCCCGTCGCCGAAGGCGTTGCCCATACCGCCGTTGACCGCGTTGTTGCCCTGGAAGTAGAGGCCGGGCTGGCTCGGGACGAGGCCCGCAGCGGCCAAGCCAAAGTCGGCTGCGCTGACGGAGTTGGACCCAGAGGAGGTCATCAGGGCGCCGGAGCCTGTGCCGTTGGCGCAGCCCTCTCCAGTGCCTCCAAAGTTGCCGCAGGGGCAGAAGGAGCCAGAGCTGTCACCGAAGCAGAAGCTGGTGCCGGAGGCGCACTCGTCGGGGACGCCGTCGCCGTCGAGGTCTTGGCTGGTGCCGTTCGCGAGGTCGAGCTCGTCAGAGACGCCGTTCCCGTTGCAGTCAGTGGCGACGCCCACGTACATGAGGACGTTGTAGTCCTCATCAGGGCTCGTCGCGTCCGTCGTGTAGGAGACGAACTGGCCGTCGTCGTTCACGTCGTAGAGGATGTTCACGGAGAGCACGAGGCCTCCGAGCGACTCGGTGGAGCCGTTGGGGACCGTCGCCGGGTCTTGCCCGTTGAAGGCGCCCGCAGAGATGTTCCCGCTGAAGGCGGCTCCAGAGTCGATGGAGTTCGTGTCGGCGAGCTTGAAGAAGCGCACCTGATAGTCGTGGGTCGAGTTGTGTCCGTGGAAGACGTCGCCAGAGCGGAAGAGCAGCTCGAGCTTGTAGTCGAAGGTCGTCTCGTTGAGCTCGGCGCGGAGGAGCCCCACCCCGTAGTCAGGGGCGCCTGCGCTGTCGAAGGTCTGCAGCGAGGCCACGAAGTAGATGTTGCCGCCGGAGTCCATCATGGGTGAGGAGATCGAGGGGCCCGCTGCGGTGGAGAAGGTCCCGAGGTTCACGAGGGTGCCGATGGTGTTTCCGTTGGTGTCAAAGATCGCTTTGCCGCTCGCGTTGGCGGTGTAGCCGGCGGTGGTCCACTCCTCGTTGCCCGCGGCGTCGAGGCGGCAGACGGCGAGGAGGTTGTTGCCATCATCGCTCGAGGTGTACTGCGGGTGGATGGCGAAGGCTGCGGAGAGGAGGCGGCCTTGGCTGTCATGGCCGACGGCGACCTGGCCGTTCCCGCCGCGATAGGCGACCTGGCTGGCGAAGTTGCCGAAGCTCAGCGTGCCCGTGCCGAGGGCGGTTGTGTCCCAGCCGTCGTGGTTGTCCGTGATGACAGCGGGCAAGCTCATGTTGACCGAGGAGACGGGGGCGCCGTTCGCGTCGAGGCCCCAGAGGGCCATGCTGTCAGGGATCCCGTTCTGGCCCAGGATGGCGCCGGTGCCGAGGACGCTCCCGGGGAAGAAGGAGCTCAGGTTGGTGAAGGAGTGGGAGACGTTGCCACGCTGGTCACTGGAGGCGCCGAGGTGGATGTTGGAGGTCGCCATGCTGGTGCCGGCGCCGTAGCGATACTCACCGTTGAAGTTGCTGCCGATGACGATGGGGCTCGTGCCAGCGATGGAGGAGGGGATGAGGGTGCAGGTGTTGTGTGTCGTCGCGGAGCCGGCGAGGTGCCAGGTCGTCGCGCCGGCGTCCGTGCCGCCTGCGTTGGAGATGATGTTCAAGCTCCCGTTGTTGCGCGCGAGGCTCGCGACGCCGAAGTAGTTGTTGCCGAGCAGCTCGGTGTAGGTCCCGCAGGGGCCAGAGCTGTAGCCGTCACCGCGGAAGGCGGTGTAGCCGGTGGCGTCGACGCCGCCGTTACCGTACTGCGAGAGGTTGCAGCTCCAGGTGTCACCGTTGACAGCAGCCGTGACGCGGCTCACGTAGAGGCGTCCGGGGGAGGCGGGGTCGTAGTTGACGACGCCTGAGATCATGTGGTTGTAGGAGAAGGTGCCCGTCGGGTCGCTGGACCACTCGGCGAAGTTGAAGCCGAACTGGTTGCCGACAGAGTTGGAGGTGTCGACGGGTTGGCCGGGGTCTTGGAGCTGGGGGTTCGAGTTGACCCCGGCGCCAGAGGCGCTCCACTGGTCGTAGCTCGCGCGCGCGAAGGGGACGCCGATGAGGGTGTCTTTGCTGATGGCTTGCCCGCTCATCTGAGCGTTGTAGTAGACGGGCGCGGGGGTGTGGTCATCGCTCGCCTTGGCGATCGGCGCCATCCCGAAGGTGTTGCCGAAGCTAGAGCGGAAGGTCGAGAGATCGACGGTGAAGTCGTTCACCTGCTCGTTGGCGTCCAAGGGATCGAGGGCGTCACCGGGGAAGCCGGCGATCTTGCTGACGGAGTCTTGTGCGAGGACTGCGGGGGAGAGGAAGAGGAGTGCGAGGAGTGTCCGCATGGTGAATAGGGCTTTGGGGCCAGGGACTTGGAGTGGATCAGGGTCCGGTGACTCAAGCAGCCAAGGACCCACTCAGAGGATACGCACACAAGGCCCGCTTGGGGAGTCTGTGGTAGAGAATGGGCTTAAATAGAGCCACAGCTGAACATCCAGGAAATTAGAGTAAAAAAGGAAGACGCAATTCGTTGGTGCCCCCAATACGGGTCATAATTGGTGGCTCGAAGAGCTCTACGGAGCGCGTGACTATGCCTACAACTGGAAACAACTCCTCTGGCCACATCTTAGCCATCGGGTTCGCGTTGGGCCTCTTGGCCTTTTGGTCAGGCTGTCCTGCAAACGATGTCTTTGAAGACATCGTTCCCTTGATAGACGGCGGGCAGTTCGAGGAGGCCCTGAGTGACCTAGAGCTCCTCCAGGAGCGTGGAAAAGGCGGGGGCAAGGCCGCGCGCTACAAGGCGATCTGCCTCTTAGCCCTCGGTGAGCAGCCCAAGGCGGTCAGGACCCTTCAAGAGGGCATCAAAGAGCACCCTCAGGATCACAGTCTCCCTGTGCTCCTAGCTGACATCTACCTCTCCCTCGGGCAGTCTCGCCTCGCGATCCCTGTCTTGCTAGAGGCGCGAGAGCGCGGCGCTCCGGATAAGGTCATCTCTGTGACTTTGGCAGTCTGTCATGGGCATTCGAGGGCCTTCGAGCGCGCCCTAGAGGAGCTGGAACGAGCAGAGCGAGGCGGAGCCTCGGTGGCTGATGTGGGCTACAACAAGTCCCTGATACTCCTGCAAGAGGGGCGCGCAGATGAGGCCAGAGACATCCTTGAGGCCATCATCGAGCAGAGCGAAGAGCACCTCGCGGCCCTCAGAGAGCACGCCCGCGCCCTCGTCTTGACGGCCGAAAGCGAACAGGACGAGCGCTTGGATCTGGCCATCTCACAGGTCAATCAGGTGCTCGAGATAAGGACCGAGGACTGGCGAGCTTATGAGGTGCTTGGAGACGCCTTCTTGGCGCAGGCAGACCCCATAGCCGCTATCGCGGCTTACACGGAGGCCCTCCGGCTTGGGCGGAACCCTGCTGTGGTGGAGGACAAATATCGGGCGGCCGCGGTCCGCGCGAGGCAGCTCCACGGGGACGCGGTGGACCTCCCCACGGTGAAACCAGAGAACGCGCTCCCACCTTTGCCGCCCAGCATGGAAGGTCTTGAAGACCTCTTGCGGAGCAGCAGAGGCTGAGCGCTTAGCGACTATTTTGGCTTTTTGGGCGCATCTCTCCTCGCAAAGGGGCATCTTTTTTTGGCCTTGAAATAGGCTTGAATGGCCTAAAAAGGCCAATTTTGCTTGGCGAAGCCCTTGTTTTTCGTCTCAGACGGCCTCCCTCGACCAATTTGCGATTTCTTTGATAGGTTAGAACTCGCAGGTCTTCACTATGGAGACCCAACAATCACGTCCCCGATCATCGTCCTAGCGCTCCAAGGAGGCCGGGATGAAGAGCGGCAGAACAATCCCTCGAGCAGGAGCCTCGGGCCCATGAGACAGTTTGCCACGACCCAAGACCGTCCCTTCCATAGATCACTCGCATCTACTGCGCTGATCTGCGCTCTCTTCGCTGCTTGTGGGGGAGGTGGAGGCGGGTCAGGAGGCGGCGGAGACACGAATCTCGACGAACCCACAGTCACGCTGATCGATCCTGCGGAGGGTGACTCTGCAGGCGGCACCATGGTGACTATCAGCGGCTCCGGATTCGCCGAGGTCGAAGGCACCATCGTCAAATTTGGCGGTGTCGATGCCATAGACCCCGAGGTCCTTAACGACACCACGATCACCTGCATCACCCCTCCAGGGACAGCGGGTGAGCAGGTCACAGTGGTCGTCATCAACTCCCAGGGCTCGGGCTCGCTCTCCGATGCGTTCCTCTACATCGACACCTCACTCGACGACCCCCAGATCACGGGGATCGAGCCGGACAGCGGAGAGCCAGAGGGCGGGACGCTCGTGACAATCACAGGGGCGATGTTCACAGAGGAGGGGGCAGGCGAAACCACAGTCAGCTTCGGGGATCTCCAAGCGTTGAGCGTGGTCGTACATGATGACTCGATGATCACATGCTCTTCGCCGCCTGGAGTGGACGGAGACGTCGTTGAGGTCATGGTCTGCAACGAGCTCGGTTGTGCCGTCTTCAACGGCTTCACCTACGCGGACACCTCAGACGACCCCGTCATCACTAGCGTCGAACCGAGCGTAGATCTACCGGCAGGGGGTGTCGCTGTCACGATCACAGGGTCGCAGTTCACCGAGGTAGAGTCGGGCGAGACGACCGTCTTCTTCGGCGAGAACGAAGCTGTCGATTGCGTCGTTATCGACGACACGATGATCATGTGCTCAGCTCCTGCGGGCCTCGACAACACGACCGTAGCCATCACTGTCAGCAATCCGCGCGGTGTAGGCGTGCTCCCTGACGCCTTCAGCTACCTCGACCCCAGCGATGACCCGATCCTGGACTCGATCGACCCGGTCGAGGGCGCGGCTGAGGGAGGCGACCTGATCACCCTCACCGGATCCATGTTCACCGAGGCTGTGGATGGTGAGACCAGCGTCTTCTTCGGAGAGGACGCGGCGTCAGACGTCCTCGTACTTGACGATGTCACCATCACCTGCACGAACCCCGCAGGCGAACCCGGCGCGACCGTCGACGTCTCAGTGGTCAACCCGCGTGGTACAGCGGCCCTCTCTTCGGCCTACCATTACATCGACCCCGCAGCTGACGACCCCCAGATCACGGGGATCGACCCCTCACAAGGCGAGCCTGCGGGTGGCGCTCTCGTCACCATCTCCGGGAGCCAGTTCGAGGAGGAGACAGCCGGTGAGACCAGCGTGGACTTCGGCGGTGTCCCGGCGACCGAGGTCGCCGTGGTGGACGACTCGACCATCACGTGCCTCTCACCCGCTGGCACAGATGGTGACACAGTCGATGTGACCGTCACGAACTCACGCGGTTCGGCGTCGTTCTCAGGCTTCAGCTATGTGGACACGACGGATGACCCTGTCCTCACCTCGATCGACCCCACGGAGGGCCTGCCCGCTGGTGGGACCACGGTGGAGATCTCCGGGTCACAGTTCACAGAGACAACCGCAGGCGAGACGGTGGTCCTCTTTGGCGAGTCGTTCGCGACCAACGTCGTCGTCTTAAACGACACGACGATCACTTGTGATTCTCCTCTTGGGGTAGACAACACCAGCGTCGCTATCAGCGTGGAGAACCCTCGCGGTACAGGCACTCTCTGCTGCTTCGACTACTTGGACCCGAGCGACGACCCCGTCATCACAGGACTCACCCCCACAGAAGGTGACTTCGCTGGAGGCACCGACGTGACGATCTCCGGGGGCCAATTCACAGAGACGAGCGCTGGCGAGACCAGCGTCTCTTTCGGCGCAAATCTCGCGACGAACGTCGTCGTCGTCGATGACGCGACGATCACTTGCACATCTCCTGCGGGTGAGGCGGGCTCCTCGGTGACGGTCAGCGTCAACAACCCGCGCGGCTCGGCCTCTCACTCAGCCTTCACCTACACCGGCGGCGGCCCCGTCCTCATCGCGGCTGCCCCCAGCTCTGGTGAAGAGGGCGGCGGTGAGCTCGTGACCATCACGGGTGAGCGCTTCGCTGCGAGCAACGCCGGCGTGACCATCGTGAGCTTCGGCGGGGCTCCTGCGACCTCAGTCTTAGTCGTAGATGACGCGACCATCACATGCGTCACCCCACCAGGTCAGGGCGTCGTGACGATCAGCGTGAGCAACTCGCTCGGCTCGGCCGAGCTGGCTGACAGCTTCACCTATATCGAAGACTCTGAGGCGACAGCCGCTGATGTGGACGGTGACGGACTCATGGACCTCGTGGTTGGCGCCCCCATGGACGACTCTGGCGGGGAGAACGCTGGCTCGGTCCACCTCTTCCTCTCCTCAGGAGGTCTCTCAAGCGAGGAAGATCTCAACGCGTCGGACGCTGACCTCATCATCACGGGCGCTGTCAGCGGCGACCGCTTTGGCAGCAGCGTGGCGACAGGTGACCTCAACCAAGACGGCGATGAGGACCTCATCGTGGCCGCGACGCACGCCATCGGCGGCGGGATGGTCTATGTCTTCAACGGCCCCATCGGCGCGGGCACCATGACCGCCGACGCGGCGGATCACGTCTTCGCGGCTGCGGGGAACGTATCCGAAGACTCCAGGATCGAAGATCGCTTTGGATCCTCACTCACAGTGAGAGATCTCGACGGTGACGGGGTCGACGACCTCGTGATAGGCGCCCCTGGAGCCGATCACGCGGCCTCTGGGACGTCTGTGTACGCCGCAGGGCTGCGGAGCCCCATGGGCCTTCACGTGACCTCAGACGGCGTCCTGTGGGTCGCTCAGTCGGGCTCAGGGAGCTCAGACCCGGCGGACCCCGAAGGCTCTGCTTTGAATGACGCAGGCGTGAGCATGGTCGTCTCAGCGGGCGTGGTTGAGGAGGTCGTCGCTGGCCTCCCCTCTGTCACTGACGAGGGGTTCCCTGGCGGCACGAGCGATCTGATCTTTGACTCTGCAGGCAGGCTCGTCGTCGTCCAGCAATCTGGTGGGTCCAGCCTCTCGAACTCCGTGCTGGAGTTCGACCTGAGCGCCTGGTCCTCCGGCTCGTCGGCCCAGGGGCCTGCGGACGTCGTCACCCAGTGGGAGATCGCGAGCTTTGGCGAGTCACTGGGGTATGCCCACAACAACGCCTACGGCGTCGCCGAAGGGTCGGATGGAAACCTCTACGTGGTGAACGCCGGAGCCAACGCGATCTTCAAGATCGAGCGGCCCTCCGGGATCATGAGCGAGTTCGCGACCTTCCCTCAGGTCTCCCAACCCAGCCCCTTTGGCCCGCCGTTCACGGACTCGGTCCCCACGCGCATCCTCGCGCACGCGGACGGCTTCTACGTCGTGAACTTGACGGGCTTCCCCTTCAACGATGGCGCGGCCAGCGTCTTTGACGTGGACTACGCGGGCACCGTCACAGAGCTCTACACGGGCCTCTCGCGCGCGACAGACGTCGCTGTCAACCCCACCGATGGGTCGCTCTACGTGACCCAGTTTGATGGCTTTGACCTCAGCGCGAGCCCGCCGTGGCTCTTCGGTACTGGCTCGGTGGTGCGAGTGACGGGCGCAGGCTTAGAGACCGTCGCCCAGGTGATGACCCCCACGGGGATCGCCTTTGGCGCGGACGGGACGATGTTTGTCAGCTCAATGCTCACGGGCCTCGTCTACAGCTACGCGGCGGTCACACCCTCAACGGTCGCGGATGTGGGGACGGCCTACGTGTTCCGGGGTGGCGCTGATCTAGGCGCCTATGTCCACGCGAGCGGCGCAGACGTCGTCCTCGCTGGTGAGGCTCCTGGAGATCAGTTCGGCATCTCTTCGGGGATCGGCGACTTCAACGGTGACGGCCAAATGGACCTCTTCGTGGGCGCCTCTGGCGCGAGCACCTTCGTCCCCGATCACCTCTGGGATGGCGGCGCGGTCTTCCTCTGGCTCGGCCCCGTGAGTGATTCAGGCTCCTACCAAGGAGCGGACGCCGCTTACTACTTGCTCGAGGAAGAGGCGGCCATGGGCGCCAGCCTCGCGATCGGGGACGTGAACGGTGACGGCTTCGATGACCTCATCGCCGGCGCCCCCGCGGCAGACAGCGAGGTAGCGTCTGCTGCTGGGCTCGTCCTCATCTTCCAAGGAGATCAAGTCGTCTACAGTGAGTACGCCTCCAACGCAGACGTCATTCTCCACGGGATGACCGCTAACGGCGGCTTCGGTGCTGGCTTGATGGCTGTTGACTTCAATGGAGATGGAACGGACGACGTCTTCGCCGCTGCGCCGAGTGAGTCCTATGGGGCCGTACGCAACGGCTGCGCCTTCCTCTTCAACGGAGGACCGATCCTGGGTGACTCCTGGGCTGCTGCAGCGGATGTGATCCTCACGGGCCGCTCCAGAGACTTCGAGCACTTCGGCTCAAGCGCGGGCGCCGTCGATCGAAACGGTGACGGTGTCTTGGATCCCTGTGTAGGCGCCTACGGCGGCGACATGGAGGCTCCCGGCGCAGGCAGCGTTCACTTGTTCCTCGGGGGCGAAGGGCTCGTGGACAGTGACGCCGAGACGGCAGACCTCACCCTCGATGGCGAACAAGAGCTCGACCGCTTTGGCGGGACCCTCTCCACGGGTGACTGAGCGCTAGCAGGGAGAGAGCGCGTCAGCGCTCGGTCCAGGCCAAGGCGGTGTTCAAGAAGACCTGCACCCCGCCGCCGTCTGGGTTGGACTTGGTCGCGCCGTGCAGCATGCAGACGTCTACGCGCCCGTCCGCGTTCGCGTCGCCGAGGGCGATGCGCGGGTTCGGGGCGTGGGAGACCTGGCCGGCGAAGGTGAATTGGAGCGCACCATCACCTCTGTAGATCACGACGCCCTCCTCGATCGAGACTAAGACGATGTCTGCGTGCCCGTCTCCGTCGAGGTCAGCTGAGGCAGCGTCCGTGACGCTCAGGTGAGTGGGGAGTCCACTGTCAACGAGCTCCCAGCGCGCGCTCGCTTGATCAAAGGAGTAGACCGCCGCCGTCTGACGCAGGTCTTCGCTCACGTTCGGGTCCGTCAACTCACCGACGACCAGCTCGGGTCTCCCGTCAGCGTTGAGGTCAACGGGGAGGCACGCCCTGACGATGTTGCCGATGGTTGTGGTCGGGAGTCCCGCAGAGGACGCGGTCCAAGAGAGGCCCTCCTCGGTCTGCTCTGTTCGGAACACCCTCGGGCCGGCCTTGCAACAGAAGAAGAGGTCGTCGTCCCCGTCTCCGTCGAGGTCTTCGAGCTCTATGACGGTCCCGAAGGTCTGAGCATCGAAGATGGCCTCTGACTCTGGGGCACGGCGGAAGCTTCCATCGCCCGAGCCGAGGAAGACGCCCGCGCCGGTGCCTGAGAAGTGCCCGATCCCGACGACGTCAAGGTGGTCATCTGCGTTCAGTCTCCCCAAGCAGACATCGAGCATGCGGAAGGGGTTGTCGTGCTCGGAGGGCGACTCCTTCCATCGGAGCTCGCCTTCGTTGAGGAAGACCCTGAGCCCGTCGAGGTGGGATCCGAAGACGAGGTCTGGGTCTCCGTCTCCGTCGAGGTCTCCTGCGTCTGAGCCGCCGTACATGAGGTCCCTTGGGAGGCCCTCTGTGACGAGGCTCCAGCTGCCGTCCTCTGCGCCTGGCGCGAACCAGGTGTTCAGCCCGTCCTCTTCACGGTTCGAGGCGACCAGGTCTGCGTGTCCGTCTCCGTTGAAGTCATGCAGCAGGGGGTGCTCTCTCCAGGTGCCGCCGACAGGGAGGCTGCGACTGTGCTCGACGAAGGAGAGCTTTAACAGCTCGGGGTAGGGGGCCTTTTTTGCTCCCGGGGCGCCCTCTCGAGGTCCTAAGAACAGCTCTCTCTCAGGTGCAGGCCCCTCGGGGACGATGGGGTTTTCCTGCGCTTCCTCCTGTGAGCAGCAGCATAAGAGCGCCACCGCTGCCCAAAACGGGCCAATAAAGGCCCTTCTGACGCTCCAGTACGGGCTCAAGCTAGTTTCTTGGATAGGCACCCCGAAGCGTACGCCATCTAAGGGGGGTAGGGAAATCGGGGGCGGCGGCTCCAGCTGCCATTCAGGCGCTTTTCGGCCTCGGCAAGAACAGCATTCCTAGGAGATCACCCAATCTCCATGCTATTTTTTAGGGATCGCTGTGAATCTGGCCTTTTTCCCCTTGCAGATGTTGCGAGACCCATGAATAATGCAGATTCCTTAGGAGAGCTGCGAAGGCAGCACTCTTGATTGGTTAGCTTCTTTTAGAAAACACTTGGTCTTGGGCTGAAGAAGCCCGAAAGAGCGTCCTGAGGTGATCTCAAACTGATCCCTCGCTCGAGCGCCTTTTCGGTCCTTTTCCTGCTCAGCGGCGTTCTCGCAAGGCTCCTCGGAGCTTCAACCCAGTCTAGGCAGGGTGGGATCGCCAGCCAAACAGCTCCCTCAAGTGCAGCGGCCTACGGGCACTGCTTAAAAGGGAATCTCCAACTCTCTTCTCATTCCCCATAGCTTCCTAACTAACTATGAAACTCAACAACCTCTTCCTTACGGGTCTTGTCGCGGCAGCGGGCCTCGGTCTCAGCGCCGACGCCTTTGCTGACGGAAGGAACCCTGGCAGCCTCCTCCTTTACCCCGAATTTGACAACCGCGCAGGCGACGTCACGGTCCTCACCGTCACGAACACTTTAGCGGACGAGATCGACGTCGAGTTCATGTACATCGGCGTCGAAGGCGCTGGTGGCGCTCCCGTTAACTGCGAGGAGTTCAACCGTACGGCGACCCTCACGGGTAACGACACCCTGACCTTGCTCACGCGCGCCCACAACCCGCAGCAAGAGCGTGGTTATGTGTACGTCTTCGCCAAGGACGGCGGCGCAGCTGCGGTCCACAACGGCCTCATCGGTAGCGCGCTGGTCATCAGCGGCATCGAGCACTTCGACTACAGCGTCAACCCCGTCTCCTTCGAGGGGATCGGTGCGGACGACGGCAACGGTCTTCGTGACCTTGACGGTAACGAGTACGAAGGCGCCCCGGGCGAGATCCTCGTCCCCCGCTTCTTCGGCCAAGGTGGCCCCTTCAACAGTGACCTGATCCTCATCGGTCTCTCTGGCGGCGCGGCTTTCGACACCACCGTCGACTTCAGCATCTACAACGACAACGAAGAGATGTTCTCTGCTGAGCACACCTTCCACTGCTGGGAGAAGACCACTCTTCTCGACGTCAGCGGTGTCTTCCATAACGACTTCCTCGCCAACAACACGAACCATGACAGCGGCGAGATCGTCGGTGCCTCCCAGTACGAGTCTGGCTGGTTCAGCCTCCACGGGCACATGGCGAACTCAAGCACCACGACGATCAGCAACCCTGCTGTCTACGCGGTGTTGGTCGAGCGCGCTAACAACGTTGGCGTCAGCGATCTCCCCTTCGAGGCCGGTCAGAACCTCTCCGGCGCGCTGCTCGCACGCAGCAACGACGGTCAGTTCTAAGATCGACCTAAATCCGGCTTCCCTAGCCGGCTAGAGATAGAGTTGAAGGGTCAGGCTCCCCTGGAGCCTGACCCTTTCCTCGTTTTATTAGCCATGAAGATCACCTACACACCCTCTAAAGCCCTCTTCTTCACGTGCATCCTCAGCGCAGCGAGCCTCCAAAGCTGCGTTGAGAACCCCTCTCAGGGCGCCTCAGGAGCTCCTGTCGTCAGCGAAGATGCAGCTGAGGAGTCGGTGGCGCTCCTCCCTGACGAGGAGCGCCTGCTGCACCGCTCTGCGGAGCTTTGGCAGCACAAACAGGCAGGGGACTGGATCCAGGTCTATGACTTCTTGGCGCCCGGTTTCAAGGCGTCAATGCCCCTTGGGAAGTTCCTCTCAGGTAAGGAGAACCACATCTACGAGGACGCCTCAGATCCGTTCGTGCTGAAGATTGAGAAGGATCGAGGCTACGTCGAGGTGCACGTCCAGTGGACGCCCACGCACCCGATCTTGAGCTCGGTGGACAACGCCGAGGGCTCGCTGACGCAGATCCTTGACGAGGTAGATGAGTGGGTCTGGTTGGAGGGCGAGTGGTGGTTGGCTCAGCAGCATCGAATCGCTGACTTGCGCACGACTCACCCTCGGCTCTGGGTCAGAGACGACAAGGAGGGATAGGGAGGAGCTCGGAGATCGCTCAGGTCTCCCGTCTCACGCTAGCGCCCTAGATGTGGTGGACGGGTCCTGTCCCCTCGACGGCAGCTCGGAGGGTTCTAGCGACGTAGACAGGCACCATCTCACGGCGGTACTCATGGTCGCCAGGGATGTTCGGGAGCGGGTGGCACTGCTTATAGGCGGCCGCTGCGACCGCTGAGACGACCTCGTCAAAGCCTTCGCTAGCGGGAGCGGATCCCACGAGGAGCTCTGCCGCTTTGCGCGCGCGCACCGGGCGAGCCTGCAGGGCTGTGAAGACGAGGTCAGCCGAAGAGATCACCCCGCTCGAGTCGAGGTCGAGGCGACACGCCACGCCTAAAAGCGGGAAGTCGATCGAGCCGCGGGTGCGGAGCTTGCCGTAGGCGCTGCGGTGTTCAGCAGAAGGCGCTGGGATCCGGATCGCGATGAGCAGCTCCCCTCGACGGACGTCTCGGTTCACGATCCCATCAGCGACATAGAAGTCCTCGATCGGGACCTCTCTCTCACCCTCCGGTCCGGCGAGCTCGAGCACCGCGCCCAGGCTCATGAGGGCGGGGGCGGTGTCATTGCTCGCCGCTGCGACGCACTTCTTCCCGCCCTCGACGACGTGACACTTGGTGCCGTCCTTCTTCAGGCAGTAGCCGAGCGCCTTCCTCCAGAAGTAGGTCTGGTTGTACCACTGGCAGCGCGTGTCGAGCATGACGTTGCCGCCGAGGGTTCCGACCTCACGGAGCTGCGGGCCCGCGATGAGCGAGGCGGCTTGAGCGAGGGCTGGGTAGCGCTGGATGGACTCATGGACGGCGAGGCTCGCGAGGGTCGTCATCGCGCCGACCCGTACGCCGCCGTCCTCAGACTCGCTGACGCCGTGCATCTCAGCCACATCCGCGAGGGAGACGAGCACCTTGGGCTCAAAGAGGCCGTGCTTCATGTTCGGTACGAGGTCTGTGCCCCCAGCTATGGGCAAGGCCTCCTCGCCGTGCTCAGCGAGGAGCGCGAGCGCGGCCTCGAGGCTCTCAGGGCGCTTCAGGGTGAACTCGGGGAGGCGCAGCATCAGGAGCTCGCGGTGGCTTCAGACTCGCGCTGGGCGCGCAGCTCGCGCAGGACGCGGGCCGGGGTGAAGGGGAGGTGTCGCAAGCGGACCCCGACCGCGTCAAAGACAGCGTTCGAGATCGCAGGGATCGAGGGGTGGAGCGGGCCTTCGCCGGCCTCCTTGGCGCCGTAGGGACCCTCTGGGTCGATGCTCTCAACGATGAGCGCGTGGAGCTCAGGCGTGTCGAAGGAGGTCGGGATCGTGTAGTCAAGGAGCGAGGGTCCGCGGTGCAGGCCGAAGCGGTTGACCTCGTGCTCCTCCATGAGCGCCTCTGCGATCCCCATGTAGGCGGAGCCCTCCATCTGGCCTGCGACGAGCATCGGGTTGATGGCGCGGCCACAGTCATGGGCGATCCAGCAGCGCTCGACGGTGATGCGTCCGGTCTCTTCGTCCACCGTCACCTCGACTGCGTGCGCGGTGAAGGAGTAGGCAGGCGACGCACCTATCGTCCCGCCGCGGTAGTCGCCGCCGAGGGTGGGGGTGTTGTAGGAGCCCGTGGCGCCGAGGGTGTCGAAGCGGACCTCGGTGATCTGGAAGGCCTCGCGCGTCGGGATCGAGCGCTCGCTGTCCTCGAGGTCGATCGCGCGTCCACCGACGAGGCGCACACGGTGGGCTTCGACCTCCCACTGTGCCGCGAGGGCCTCGACGATCTGGACGCGCAGCTTGCGGGCGGCGTCGATGGCGGCGTTGCCGACCATGAAGGTCACGCGGCTCGAGTAGGCGCCGAGGTCCACAGGGCAGAGGTCCGTGTCGGCGGCGACGACGCGCACGTGCGCGACATCCATCCCGAGCTCCTCCGCCACGAGATAGGCCACCATCGAGCTCGAGCCTTGCCCGATGTCGTTGCCGCCGGTGAAGATCGTGACCGCTCCTGAGCGGTCGACCTTCAGCTGGATGCCGGCCTGCGGCATGTCGTTCGGGTAGACGGGGTAGTTCGTGCCGGAGATGTACATCGAGCCCGCGACCCCGAGGCCCCTGCCGCGCTCCATCTTCCCGCGGCGCTCCTTCCAGTCGCTCGCGGCCTCGACGCGATCGAGGCACTCGAGGAAGCCGTTGGAGGTGATGCGTTGACCGTTGACCGTCTGAGTGTCGGAGCCTTGGAAGTTCTTGCGCCGGATCTCGATCGGGTCGATCCCCGCCGCCTCTGCGACCTCGTCAAGCTGGACCTCGAAGGCGAAGCGGGGCTGGACCGAGCCGTGCCCGCGCTTCGGACCGCAAGGCGGCTTGTTCGTGAAGACCCGCGTCGAGTCGAAGCGGTACGCGGGGAAGTCGTAGGGGCCGGTCAAGAGCTGACCGGCGTAGTAGGTCGTCACGAGCCCGAAGGAGCTGTAGGCGCCGCCGTCGATGAGCAGCTTGGCGTCGACGGCCTGCACGCGGCCCTCAGAGTCCGCTGCCGTGCGGTAGTGCATCTTCATCGGGTGACGACCGCGGTGGGCGTAGAACACCTCCTCGCGGGTCCAGAGCATCTTCACGGGTCGGCCTGTCCGCATCGCGAGGAGCGAGGCGCAGAGCTCTAGGCTGAAGGGGTCGCTCTTGCCGCCGAAGGCGCCGCCGAGGCAGGGCTGGATGACGCGCACCTTGGCGGGGTCGAGGTCGAGGACTGCTGCGAGCGTGCGGTGGACGTAGTGGGTGATCTGTGTAGATGACCACAAGGTCAGGAGGCCGTCGGGGGTCGACCTCGCCACGGCGCAGTGCGGCTCGATGGCTGTGTGGGTCGTGCTGTGGAAGGTGTAGTCATCCTCGATGAGGAGGAGCTCACCGGACGCTGCCCGCGCGAGCGCCTCGTCGACCTCGCCGAAGGAGAGCTCGACGTGCTTGGAGATGTTCCCCTTCTTGTTGTCGGGGTGGATCGCTGGGTCGTGGCGCTCCAAAGACTCGTTCGGGTCGAGATAAGCGTGGAGGAGCTCGTACTCGACGTCGATGAGCTCGAGCGCGCGGTTGGCTGTGTCTTCATCGACGGCCGCGACCGCTGCGACCTCATCCCCGACGAAGCGGACGATGTCGGTTGCGAGGGCGTTCTCGTCCGGTGTCCAGGGGATGACGCCATACCTCGTCGGCATGTCGGCGCCGGTGATCACGGCGTGGACTCCCGCGAGCGCCAGCGCGCGCGAGGTGTCGATGGAGAGGATGCGCGCGTGGGGGTGAGGGCTCCTGAGCGTCTTCGCGTGCAGCATCCCCGGGAGCTGGATGTCGTCAGCGTAGATCGCCTCACCGGTCGCCTTCGCGAGGCCGTCCACTTTGCGGTGCGGCTTACCGACGACCTGGAATTCATCCCAGGGCGCGTCGGTCCCGTGGACGTAACGTGACGGGTCGGGCTTCACGCCTCCGCCTCCGCGTCGTCCGCAGCCCAGGCGGGCTCGGTGGGCTCGAGGCCCGCGCGCTCACACGCCGCGCTCTCGATGGCCTGAAGGATCTGGGTGTAACCGGTGCAGCGGCAGAGGTTCCCCGCGAGGGCGGCGCGGGCCTCTCCCTCGGTGGGGACGGGGACCTCATCGAGGAGCGCTTTGGCAGAGAGCATCATCCCGGACTGACAGAAGCCGCACTGCAGCGCGCCGGTGCGGTCGAAGGCGTCTTGGACCGGGTCACAGCCCTCGCCGCCCGCGGCCTGGTGCAGCGGGCGCAGGCCTTCGATGGTCGTCACCTCTTTGCCCTCGGCGAGGGCGGCGAGGTGGAGGCAAGAGAGCACGGGTCGGCCGTCGATGAGGACGGTGCACGCGCCACAGTCTCCCTTGTCGCAGCCTTGCTTTGTCCCGGTCAGGCCCAGCCGATAGCGGAGGACCTCACACAGGGTCCAGTGCTCGGGGGCTCCGACCTCGACAGAGTCTCCGTTGATGTTGAGGCGCAGGTTTCGCACGGGCGCATTGTCCCGCTCCCGTGCACCCTGGGCAAGTCAGCGAAGCTCACCTGTGTTCTTGAGGCCGCGCTTGAAGCTCGAGAGGGCGCGCTCCTCGAAGTCATCGCCGATGAGGTCAGCGAGGGCACAGAACTGGTCTGTGGGGGTGGGGAGCACGCTGATGTCGTAAGACCAGCTCCCGTCGGGCGCGACCACAGTGGCGCGGTGGTCACGGAGCCTAGAGAGGTCGTCGAGGTACTCTGGGAGGCCATCTCCGAGCTCTTTTGAGACGAATCCCATCATGGCCCAGGCCAGATAGGCCTCAGAGTTGCGCCACTCTTTCGAGGCGAACTGGATGGTGTCCTCAAAGAGGCCGGCGCCCTCCCTCTCCCGGCGGAGCTTGGAGCGGAGCTCGCGCTCCCAGCCGGAGTGAGAGGAGCTGGCGATGAAGCTCGATTTGCGGCCGAAGAAGTGCCAGATGGACTTGAAGAGGCGCGTCTCGACCTGCCACGTGAGCCCGGCCTCGACCCACTCGGGGAGCGGGCCGTGGGCGCGCTTGAGCATGAGGCGGGTGAGGAGGGCGGCGGTCTCGTGTTCGATGTCCCACTCGTCGCGGCTGGTGTCGCGGGTGACGATCACGGCGAAGAGGGGGTCCTCGGAGATGAAGCTCACGAGGTTCTTGTTGACCTGCGCTCTCCAATCGAGCTCGGGGCGGAGCTCCATCCAGTGCTTGAGCAGGCTCTTGAGGGTCTCTTGGTTATGGACTAGGGCGATGACGGGCACGCGGTCTTTGTCGAATCCGGCAGCGCGACCCCAGCGGGTCTCGTCTCCGACCTCGTCTAGTTGGTTCCTGGAGCGCTTGGGTTGTCCCGAAGAGGCTCGGTCTTTGCCCCCTTGGGTCTCCGGAGTGGGCATGTGCTCTCTCGCGAGCGCGAGCTCTTCGATCACTTTGAGGGCATCGTCAACGACGCGCAGCTGCTTGGCTGCGGTGCGGTCACGCCTCTCCACGACGAGGAAGACCTTGCGGCTCTCATCGAGGAGCAGGTTGTAGCCGCTCTCTTCCGCCCACGTCCCCCAGTCGGCGACGGCGTCGCGCACAGGGGCGGGGAGGGTGGCGGGGATCTCGTCGTGATCCCAGTGCTTGCGCTCCCAGCGGACGTCTCCGCCGCTCCCGTAGCCTTGGGCGCTGGCTTGTCCTGAGAGTACGAACAGGAGGAGGGCAAACAGGAGGTAGGGGAGCGCGCTCGGGCTGCGCTCGGCTACGGCGATCCTGACCTTGGGCGTGTGCTTGCGATGCTTCATAGTGAATAGGGGCTTCTCCATCTACAGGTGATGTCTAAGCACGTCCGAAGGACAAATTTCCCTGATATATGGGCAGCACCGGATGCCCTTCAAACTGACAAGGAAGTCCTAATTCCCTGATTCAATGCGCCTCTGAGGCCCTCTAGGGGCCTTTGAGAGGTCCTCAGGCCCCTGCGATGGCCTTCAAGAAGAGGGGGCCTAAGTCCGAGGCCTTCTTCTCACCGATCCCAGGGATCTCCAAGAGCTCAGCCCGGTCTGTGGGGCGCAAAGAGGCGAGGGCGATGAGGGTCCTGTCGTTGCAGATCAGGTAGGGGGGGATGCCGCGCTCGGAGGCGAGGCTGCGGCGTAGCTCCCGAAGTGACTCGAAGAGCTTGAGGTCATCCCCTTCGAGGGCGACCGCGGCGCCGCGTCGCTTGGGCTTCTTCGCCCTCCGCTCAGAGCCTGCGGTTTGCACCAGGGCGACCTCACCCTCTCCTTCAAGGAGTGCGCGTCCCGTCGGGCTGAGGCTCAAGGTCGGGTAGGGGCCTGGCTCTACCCGTAGGTATCCCTGGGAGGCGAGCTGCTCGAGCCAGGCGCGCATGGTGGAGGTCGTGTGCTCCTTCAGGCTGCCGTGGCAGGGGAGCTCGTTGTGCTTGTACTTGTGGATGCGCGCGGCGTTGGAGCCCCGCAGCACCTCCGAGACGTGGCCTGCACCGAAGCGCTCGCCCGTCGCGAGGACGGCTGAGACCAGGGCGCGCGCGAGGCTTGTCGAGTCCGAGACGCTCTCGAGCTCGCCGAGGCAGACGTCACAGGCGCCGCAGTCTCTTTCTTCGAGCGATTGGCCGAAGTGCGCGGCGAGGTGTCGGTGTCGGCAGCCGGCGGCGCTCGCGTAGCCTGCGATCTCATCCAGTCGCACCATGGCGCCGCGCTCTTCATCGAGGAGCGTGCTCTCGTCTCCGCCCTCGGCGATGGCCTCTTGGGTCGAGCGCTCGATGAGCCGGCCCCAGCTCTGGCGGTCGGAGGTCTTGGCGAAGAGGACGCACTCTGAGGGGAGGCCGTCGCGCCCGGCGCGACCGGTCTCCTGCACGTACTGTTCGACGCCCTTCGGCATGCTGGCGTGTGCGACGAAGCGTACGTCAGGCCGGTCGATGCCCATGCCGAAAGCGACGGTGGCGACGACGACGTCGATGCGCTCTGACTTGAAGGCCTCAGAGGTCTGTCGGCGTTCGTCAGGGCTGAGGCCGGCGTGGTAGCGCGCGGAGCGCACGCCCTTGGCCTTGAGCCCCTCGTGGATCTCCTCTACCAGGCGCCTGGAGAGGCAGTAGACGATTCCGCCCGCACCCTCGTGTCGCTCGCAGACCTCGGCGACCTGCTCGAGGCCGCTGGTGCGAGGGACGACGCGGTAGGTGAGGTTGGGGCGGTCGAAGTCTCCGACGACGAGGGCGGGGTCCTCGAGGCGGAGCTGTGCCTTGATGTCCTCTGCCACGCGCTCGGTGGCGGTGGCGGTCAACGCTTGGATGGGGAGCTCGCGCTCACCGCGCAGCTCACCGAGGAGCCGGTACTCAGGCCTGAAGTCGTGTCCCCAGTGGCTGATGCAGTGGGCCTCGTCGATGGCGATGGCCTCGAGGCCGAGGCGCAGGAGCCACTCGAGGAAGCTCTGGCGCACCATGCGCTCAGGCGAGATGTAGAGGAGCTTGAGCTCGCCTCGGCGGAGCGAGTCTTCGATCCCCTGTCGTTCGCGGTCGTTGAGGGTGCTCGCGAGGTAGGCGGCGGGGACGCCGTTCTGTTTGAGGCCGTCGACCTGGTCCTTCATGAGGCTGATGAGCGGGCTCACGACGACGGTGAGCCCTTGGCGCACCAGGGCCGGCGCCTGATAGCAGAGGCTCTTACCGCCGCCCGTCGGCATCACGACGAGCGCATCGCGCCCCTCGATGGCGGCCTGCATGGCCTCGAGCTGGTGGGGGCGCAGCTCCTCGATGCCCCAGTACTGCCGCGCGACCTCGTGGAGCTTGGGCTCGGCCTCCTCCCAGGTGAGCGTCGCCGCGGCCGGCGCAGCGATGGACTCCGATCCCCAGATCTCTTCCGCCGTGGGCTCTACGAGCCCGCCGGGCTCAAACTCATCTCTGGGGTCGTGGGGCGTGGCCAAGGGTGCGGCGATGGGGGAGCCCCCATCGAAGAGACCCTTCTACCAACGTGGGGTCGCCGATCAAACCTTGGGCAGGTCCTACTCGCCGTTTCCGGCGAAGAGGATCGCGCGGAAGAGGAGGGGGAAGGTCGCTTGGCTCCAGCCGCGGTACTGCGGGCGGAAGCCGAAGAGGTGGACCTCGCCCTCACCGTGGGAGGCCTGGACCCAGGCCGCGCGACCCTCAATGGTCTCAGGCTCCTTGCAGTAGCCGGATAAGAGGAGGCGGGAGGGGGCGTAGGAGAGCAAGGTCGAGAGCTCGGCCTCGCCGCGCCGCGCCTCTTCGCGCTCCCCAGCCGTCATCGCGCGCCAGGCGCTGGAGCGGGAGAAGAAGACCCCGATCGAAGAGGAGAGACCAGCGGTGATGGGGGACTCCTCGGGGATCGTGCGCAGCAAGCTCCCAGGACATGAGAACTCACCCGCGTCATCTCCCCTGGTGACGTCCACCAAGGGCAACTCGAAGAGATCGATCGCCCACTGACTGGAACTCCCGACCGTGATGAGCGTTCCGCCTTCGCGTACGAACTCCTCCACAGCGACCGCGCCCTCAGGGTCGAGACCGAGGGTGTAGCGCGGCGCTACGGAGCCAGGAGAGCGTCCGTCGTCGAGCTGACCGCCTGAGATGCTCGGGATGACGAGGACGTCGAGGAAGTCGTCGATCGATCCCGCGCGCAGCATCTCGTTCTTCACCGAGCGGTACTCCACGCCGAAGGTGTCGAGCACGTAGCGCATCCAGCCCTCGTCCATGCTGCCACGCCAGGGTGAGTAAACCCCGACCCTTGAGCCGCTTGAGAGCGCGACGGAGTCCTCGCCCTCGCGAGCATCCGAGACCACGAGGCCGGCGCGCTCGCCACTCGTAACGAAGTGTCGGCCCGCCGCTTCCTTGTCGAGCTTGAGGATCTCGGACCACGCGCCGCTGTCAGCGCTGGAGATCGCGCTGCCCTCCGCGCGAGGGTCGCCGGCGAAGCCCGCCACGGCGTCAGACGCTGTCGCGACTTCGCGCAGCTCTCCTTCAGGCAGGGTCATGAGCTCGACCCTGTGCACGCCGAGGAGGATCGGGAGGGTCCAGCCAGCCACGTCATAGGGCGCCTTGCCCTCGGGGTAGCGCTGCACCTCGAAGAGGTCCTTCACGTGCGCGCCATAAGGCTGCTCTCGCAGGATCACGATCGAACCCGCCGGCCAGCTGCGACCGTCCGCAGACACCTCACCATCCGCCACGTGCACCTCAACACCGCCACGGATGAGGGTGTCGGTGAGGCGCTCCACAGCGAAGGGGTCACGGTTTGTCGAGGGCAGGACCCAGGCGAGCGGGGGCTCCTCCGCGCCCTCTTTGAGCGCGCGCTTGGAGGCCTCGAGGGCGTTTGAGAGCCAGAGCTCGCGCTCCCGCGCCGCGCTCGCGAGGAGAGAGTCGGCGAAGGCCAGCTCATAGTCGATGATGTCGCGGATGCGCCACCAGCCGCCGGGCCAAGGGTTGGGGAAGCGGTTGGAGGGGGCGTAGTGGTCGAGGTCTCCAGGCGCTGAGAGCTTGGACTTCTCGAGGAAGATCGGTGAGGCGAGCTTCGCAGAAGCGGCCTCGGTCAAGAGCCCGATGATGTTGTGCCGGACAGGGACGTTGCGGTTCCCTCCGTTCCACCACATGTCGTAGGAGACGCCCGAGGAGACGCCCGTGAAGCCAGCGCGCGTCAGGTCGAAGAGCGCGCGCGTCCCAAGGATGTCGATCCCTGTGATGATGGAGGGGTCGAGGTTGGGGTTGAGCGGATCGCGGAAGGGGGGGACGAAGAGCCTCTCCTTCGTCGAGCCCTGCTGGTGGACGTCCCAGTAGATCTGCGGGTGCCAGACCTTGTAGAGGAGCTCGGTGACGATCTGCGTCTCAGCCTGCGTCAGCATGAACCAGTCGCGGTTGTTGTCGTGGCCTGAGTAGTACTGGTAGAGCTTCAAGAGCCCCGTGCCCTCGTAAGGCGTACCGACGTTCTCGCGATACCAGCTCGTGACGTGGTCGAGCCCATCGGGGTTGAGCGTCGGGGCGAGCAGGATGACCACATCCTCACGCACCCGCTGCCAGAGCTCGTCCTCAGAGGTCGCGAGGAGGTGGGCGAGCTCCATCGCGAACTGCGGGGAGGCGCACTCGGTCGCGTGCATCGCGCAAGAGATGAAGAGCACGACCTTGCCCTCGCGGACGGCCTCTTCGAGCCGCTCCTCGCTCGCGCCGCGCGGGTCGGCGAGGAGCCGCGCGTTCTCACGGATCGCGTCGAGGTCCTTGAGGTTCCGAGGGCTCGAGATGATGGAGAGCAAGAAGTCGCGGCCCTCCGTGCTCTCACCGACCTTCACGGTCTCGACGCGCGCGCTCTCACTGCCGAGCTTGTGGAAGTAGCTCGAGACCTCCGGCCAATCCACGAGCTCGAAGTCACGACCGACGGGGCGGCCGAGGTGCTCTTCCGGTGTCGTCACGTCCCCGGGGTCAGAGACGGCGTGCGCGCTCGAGAGGCAGCTGAGGTGGAGGAGTGAGGCTAAGAGGAGCGTCGATGTGTGTGCCATGCGGCGTACGCTAACACTTGCAGCGACCCCGGCTCCACGGGAGGCGCCGCGGGCGCGGTTGGGGCGGCCAAGGAGCGCCCCGCGCGCTCAATCGTCCTGCTTCATGGACTCGACAGAGCCCAGGACGTCGGGGGCGTCGTTGTGGGAGTGAGTGAAGCCCAGGCGCCGCTCCTGGGCCACAGTCTCAGCCGTGCGGTAGGCGATGATGTAGGCCCTGCGCCAGCGCTCCGAGGTGTTCCCGCCCGAGCCGTGCAAGACGCGCTCGTTGTGCACGGTGCAGTCTCCTCTCTTGATCTCAGCAGGCTGGACCCTGTCCTTTTCGCGCAGCTCGGTGAGGAGCGCGTGTGAATCTTCGCGGTCTCCTGTCTTGGCGTGATGCGGCCGGAGCTCGGGCTCGAGGTGTGTCCCGGGGACGAAGCGCATGCAGCCGTTCTCGACATCGCTGTCGTCGAGCGCGAGCCACAGGGTGGTCGTCCGGGGGTCTGGCGTGTCGATCCAATAGGCAAGGTCCTGGTGCCAGCCGAAGATGGCGTCAGGCTCACCCGGCCGCTTGGCGAGGAGCTGGTCGTAGTCGAGCTCCAAGCCTCCGCCGATGAGCTGCTCGGAGATGGAGGCTGCGCGCCGCTCGTAGAGGTTGCCTCGCCAGGCTGGCCAGTAGCGCCTGGGCAACATCGCGTTGATGATCTTGAACTCATCGATGGAGCGGCCGTACTCACCAGCCATGTCGCAGAGGTCCTTGCCTAGGACCTCGATCTCTCCAGAGGTGAAGCGATCGTAGACAGCCTCGATCTCCGTGAGCTCTTCTTCCGAGAGGATCCCAGGCAGGTGGACGTATCCATCAGCTTGAAAGCGCGCCCGGTCCTCTTCGGTCACCTCGTATCGATCTCCCTGTCTGCGTCTCTCTGCGTCCATCGCGAGATGATTGTACACGCGTGACTAGGGGAAAGGTGAGCTTGGACGGCGTGACGGGTCCGAGCGGCGGACGTTTATTGGGGAAAGGTGTCTAGCTCGTGCGCTCCCGACGCACTTCTTGGTGAGGCTTCATTCGAGGCCTCTATGAGGACTAGGACATCGTCTCGATGGGGTAGACCCCCAAGGAGCAAGCAGCCATGCAAAAGCACCACGGACAAGCGGGCTTGATGGTCGATCTATTGTCTCTTGAGCAGCGCTGGATACAGCCCCCCGAGCTCTACATGTGCTCTGCGGGACCTCGGAGAGAGCGCAACTGGTTGGCGCGCCTAGGCGTCGTGAGCTTCTTGATGAGCGTCACGACAGCAGCCGGCGGTGGCGGTGGCAGCGACTCGCTGCACTCCCTCGATAGGACCTCTGCTTCGGCTGTCGGCGGGGTCGAGGTCTATCAGGACTCGACCGGCGCGGCGGTGCACCCGGTCATCACGAAGCAGCAGCTTCAGCTGCCGAACGCAGCGGCCATCGACGCCCTCGCGACCGGTCGAGAGACCGGCGTCAGCGCCCTATTGGCGAGCAACGGACACTACTCCGGCATGGGCGGCGTCCACGTGCGCTACCAGTTCTCAGCGGACAGGGTGGCGATGGACGACTTCGAGGGGACCGTCATCGACTCCTCCGGCACACCCATGGAGATCAAGGAGAGCTTCCACGCGGAGTTCGAGAACAACGAGCAGTCAGCGGACATCTTCGACAACGTCGGCGCCATCCAGGGCGGGGTCATCTACCGACTCAACTTCCTGCAAGTGGACGAGGAGCTCCTTGAGCTCGCAAATGGGTCTGTTGACGACATCGACGCCTTCACCTCGGTGGGCGCCATGGGTGGCACACCGGACGCGAACGACGACGATGTCTTGGACCACGCCGTCTACTTCTCCGTCGACGGTCAGTCTGGCGGCATGCACCCGGCCAACATCTACGTGAAGCGCCCAGGTGAGCCGATCCAGGTCTACGCGAACTTCCTCGACCTCGGCCTCGACCTCATCGACGACATCGACGCGCTCAGCGTCTGGGACGCCACCATGAACGGCGTCTTCGACGCAGGCGACGGGGTCGTCTTCTCTCTCCGTAAGGGCTCTTCGTCCCTCCCGCTCACGGTGGGCGCGGCCAACATCACCGCGGGCGGCGTCGTCTTCGTCACCCCCGGAGGCGGCTTCGAAGACGCGCTCCCGGCGGGCTTCTTCTCTCTGCAGGACTCCGATGAGCTCGACGCGGTCCACGTCGTGGACCCGCGCGAGGTGCAGCTGCCTTGCGAAGACTCTGAGCTCCGGGCCCAGCCCATCCGAGCTACTGAGGCCCTCGTCGCGACGCCCTCGGCCCTCGAGGTCCAGTACGAGGGCGCGTGCACCGGAGAGCGCGACATCGGCGTGAGCCTGAACCAGACCTTCCGTGACGCCGCGCAGTCAGGTGTCATCAAGGAGTTCCATGTCCTCGCCACCTCCAGCGACGCCTCGGTCGTCGCCTTCACCGGCGCGTCGCCGATGGGTTGGAGCGGGCCTGGGCCGAACGACTCCTACGGATGCGGTGCGGGCGCAGCTTGCATGCTCGACCGCGCCCAGTTCGGCGCGATGAACCTCGACGCCAACGCTGACGGAGCCGAGCTCTTGCAAGGCCTGAACCGCTGCCTCGGTAACCTCACGGTCGAGCTCAGGGGCGTCGGGTCGGCGGAGATCGAGATCTCTTGCGTCGCCTTGGGCGCAGACGGCGCTCCGATCGAGGTCATCTCGGACACTGTCAGGGTGGTCGTGACCGAGTCCTCCGGAGAGATCTTCGGCACCTGTGGACAGGGCGCGAACTCCCCGTGCGGGAACAGCTCCGACGAGTGCTCTGGGTGCCGCAACTCCACCGGCTCGGGCGCGCAGCTCATCGCGGTCAACCGCGACAAGCTGATGGCCTCCACCGCCGAAGGTGAGGCGGGCGGCTTCAACGTGCGCGCCATCAACCTGCCCTTCGGCGCGCCCATCCTGCTCTTCAGCGGACAGAACCAGCTCAACGACGGTCAGGGGGTCACCTTCGGTGACGGCCTGCGCTGCGTCGGTGGCTCCGTCACGCGACACGGCGTCCGCTTCGTAGGCCCCGACGGCACCGCCACGTGGTCCAAAGTGGTCTTCGACAGCCCCTATCTCGAGCGCAACTTCCAGGGGTGGTATCGAGACAACGACGGACCTTGTGGATCCAAGTTCAACCTGACGAACGGATACAAGGTGACGAGCGGCGATTGATCTTCGACGCCGAGAGGCCAGTGATTCAGACGAGGGGCGTCGCTAGCCACCAAAGAAGGAGAGGCCGCGGTAGAGGAGCTGCGCGGGCTTGGAGCGCGGGTTCGTGATGGGCGTGTCCCACCAGAAGCCGAGCTTCTCCAAGTGATAATCGCAGACCATGTCGTCGATCCCGTCTGAGAGGGGATATGCGCCGCGGCCGGCGTAGAGGTTACGCAGGAGCCGCAGCAGCCCGACCCGCTTCATCAAGCCCGTGCGGGCGATGACGGACGCGTCCAAGGCGAGGTAGGCGGCGAGCGCCGACTCCTCCTCACCGACCGGGATGGTGAGGGCGGCCTCGGCCTCGTCGAGGCGCTCTTCGAAGTCGCCGACGCGGATCGCACGACACTCTCCGTTCACGTGCTCGAGCTCGATCGCGAGGTCTCCAGGCGCGCGCTCTCGCGTGTCTGTGATCACTCCTCGCGATCCGATGAGCCGCAGGCGCCCCCGCAGATAGTCCCGCGGCTCTACGAGGACCGCAGCGTGTCCGCTCGAGAGGTGCAGGCGCCGCTCATAGAGGCCGCCGCCCACAGACACCCTCCGTCCGCTCGTGACCCGCGCCGCGCCGGCGATCGTCTTCACCGTGGCGAGCCCGTGATAAGCGTAGCCCGCGCGGTCAAGGTGGAGCGTTTTGAGCTCGCCGATCGCTCCCGCTTTGATGGCGCGCCGGACGACAGGGATCCACGGCAGCGTCGCGCAGTCCTCCGGGACCCAGATGGCGCGGAAGCGCTCGAGCCACTTCAAGTGCAGGAAGTGGCGGAAGCGCAAGACCGGCGTGTCGATCAAGAGCTCTGTCCCCGCGGGGCATAAGCCGGCGAGGGTCTCGAGGACCTCGGGGATCGAGTCCTTGTCCACCGCAGCGTGCACGAGGTCGATCCCCTCGAGGGTCGTGAGTTCGCTCATGGGGGAGAGCTCATGCGGGCTCTCCCTGGCCTCGACGGTGCGCGTGTAGATGCCCTCGACCTCATAGAGGTCGCTCGCAGCGGCGAAGGTGGGGAGCACGTGCCGGAGGATCCGGCGGCCCGCCCCGATGAGCACGACCCGCTTCTTCACCACCTCAGCCCTCTTCGGCGCGCAGCGCCTGGGTGAGGTGACGCGCGAGGCGGATCGAGAGCGCGGTGATGGTGAAGGTCGGGTTAGCGCAGCCGCTCGAGGGGAAGACGGACGAGCCGGCGCAGTAGAGGTTGGCCTCGGAGTGCACGCGGAGGTCAGCGTCGACGACAGAGGTCTCAGGGTCTGCGCCCATGCGCGTCGTGCCCATGTGGTGAGAGGCGTCCTGGTCGATGGTCCAGGGCTCAGCCTGGGCGAGGGTGGTCACGAGGCGACCGATCCCCTGGCGGCTGAGCTCGCCCTCGAGCACCTCATGGAGCCTCAGGAGGGAGCGGCGGTCGCGCGCCGTGGTCTGGTGGGCGACCTTCGGGACGCGCGCGCCGTTCGCGTCGGTCTCTTCGGTGAGCGTGACGCGGTTCTCGGGGTGAGGCTCCATCTCCATGAAGTTCCGCAGCCTGACGCGTCGGATCTTGGGCTTGGCGCGCGTCAGCCGGAAGAAGAGGTAGGCGATGATGCTCGGGAGATGGAGCAGGCAGCCGAGGGCGAGGCTGACATAGCCCAAGGCCGAGCGCCGCTGGTTGGAGAGCTCGGAGTCATCGCCGGTCTCTGAGTAGTCACGCAAGGGGACGACCTTGTCGGACTGTCTCTTCTTCCAGAAGGTGAAGAGACGCGCCGAGCGCTTCACCAGCAAGACGAAGCACTCGACGCCGTCGTTGTCAGACCAGGGGAAGAGCGGCTCGAGGCGGACGTAGGAGTTGAGCAACTCCTCATCGAGCTGGGCTGACTCAGGCAGGCGCAGGCCTGCGTAGCCCGCGTTGCCGCCCGTGAGGCAGCCGAAGAAATACGGGGCGTCCTGAACGGCTTCGGAGAGCTCGATGATCCCGTGATAGTTCTTCGGGTGATTCATCAGGTGCCGACCGACCTGGTCGTGCTCGTTCCCGAGCTCTGAAGAGAGGAGCAGGCGAGCGTTCTCGATGCCGCCTGTGGCGAGGACGAAGGCGCGCGCGCGGACTTTCTGTTCGCGGCCCTCGCGCGTTGAGATGGTCGCCTCTGTGACACGACCGGACTCGCTCACGAGCCGCGTCACCGTGGCGTCGAGCCAGAGGTCTGGGCCGTCCCCCTCGAAGACGCTCCGCCACTCGGCGCCGAAGTCCTGAGGCTCGGCTGCAGAGAGGAAGACCTTCTCCTCGATCCTTTCCCAAGAGGGCTGGAGCTCTCCTGCCTGTCGGTGGACGTCGAAGCCGCCGGGCTCGAAGAGCTCAAGCGCGGGGAAGCGGTAGCGCGCCGCAGCCTCCGCGTAGAAGGACGCTAGCTCGCCCCGCTCGATGGGCCAGCCGGACTGGGCGAGGTATGCGCGCGGCTCGAGGTCGATGTCGTCGAGGGGGCTCGAGAGCCCGGACCAAGTCGTCGAGGCGCCGCCCAGGACACGCTCTCTCGAGTGGGGCTTGATCTGAATTCCATCGCTCTGGACGTGGCGCAGCCCGTCTGCGTGGGGGGTCGGCGCGAGGAGCCCGCTCTCTAGGCAGAGGACCTTCAGCCCGCTCTCGCTGAGCTCCCGCGCGAGCGTCACGCCCGCAGGCCCAGAGCCGACGATGACGACGTCCGCGTCTTCAAGCGCTTCGAAGCGGGCTTCTCCGAGGTCTGCGATCATGGGAGCGGTCGCGCGGGGACCTCGAGGAGGTTTGAGGGGCGCGCCGGCCCGTTGAGCCTACAGAGCCCTAGCCCAGGAGTCGCGAAGAGAGTCGCGAGAGCGGCGACTAGTCGTCTGAGATGGCGTGCTTGCGCAAGAAGGCTGAGACGGCCGCCGGCAGGCGCTTGTCCCGCATCAGCTCCACCTCTTCCGCCCGCATCACGCTGATCTCGACGATGTCACCCAGGTCGACCTCTTCTTCCTTGAAGGAGGCCTCGACGAGGCGCACGGCGTCCTCGCGGCCGTTCTTCTCTGTGACGACTAAGGTCGGCATCCCAGCGATCTTCTTGAGCGTGCGGGGGAGGTCTTTCGCGAGGTCATCAGCGGTCGGCGCGATGAGCGTGATGCAGCGGACGTTCTCGTCTCGATCGGCGTATCGAGCAGCGAGGATGGAGGAGGAGCCATGAGCGACGAGGGAGAGGTTGCTCAGGTGGACGTCCTCGCGCTTGCGGAGCCACGTCGTGCAGGCCTCGAGGTCTCGGATCGCGAGCGTCCAAGCGATGTTCTGCTTCTCCTCGTCGAGCTTGGCGAAGCTGAACTCCTCGGTGGCGCTTTGGCCGTGACCGCGGAGGTCGATGCTGAGCACGGCGAAGCCGCGCTTGTTCAGGTTCTTTGCGATCGCGGTGTAGTCGCTTCGGTCCCTCAAGGTGTCGTGGATGAGGAGCGCAGCGGGGGACCGACCCTTCTTACGAGGCTTCCAGAAGTCACCCTTCAGGATGAACTTGTCCTTGGTCTCGACGCGCATCGACTCGATCTCGTCGCCCGCAGCGAGGGCAGGCAGGGAGAGTCCAGCGAGGACAGCTAAAGAGGCGATGAGTCGCATTGAGGTGGGGATATGTCGGGAGCTTTGATGGCGAGCGTCGCTCCCTATTTCTCCGCAGGACGGGGTCGGGGGGTGCACTCTATGTGTGGACTATTTCACGCGGCCGAGCATTTCCGAAGGCCACGGAGGCCCTTGATCGCAGTTCAGTCGGTGGGGTTCAAGTCACGAGTGTATCGAAAATCTGGGCTTCAGCCACCCTAGATAGCCGCCAGACTCGGTCCGGCAACCAGAAATCAGCCCCCTGAGCGGGTTTCAGCGCTCCAGTTGTCGCCTGGCGTCCACCTCGTCACGGTCCATAGCTTGGATGGCCTCCCCGAGCACCTGGTGGATGTCCCAGTCTGGATCGATCGCGCGGCGGACCTGCCTCATCAGCTGAACAGCCATCCGGAGGGCCCTGCAGACGTCTCCAGGGCCGATATCGAAGCGCTCGAGGAGCTCATCGAAGGTCGCTCCGTTCATCCACTCGATGACGACAGGCGTCAGACCCCAGTCTGGGGACTTCGGAATGTCGTCCACGTCAGCAGAGGCGACCGTCGTGCGCAGCTGGCGGATCACCTTGTCGACCTGGGACCTCAATGAGGCGTAGAAGCGCTTTGGGACCCTGCGCGGCGGGCCAGGGCGCCTGTCCTCGTGGATGAGCGCTGTGAAGATGACAGCGAGGGCCGTGGGGCCCTCACACTCAAGGACTCCCCGGAAGAGGAGCTCGGTGACCTGGAGTTCGAAGCCGTTGAGGGCTCGGGCGAGGACGCCACGGGGGGTCGGCTCATCGCTGCGCAGGTACCCCATCTCTTCCAGCACATCGAGCCGAGCCTCCACTCGCCGCTCCTGGCGGCGGCGCTCTCTGCGCAGGCGCTTTGGGGTGCGCTCACGGGCTTGAAAGTTTGAGAAGGACTTCTCCCCTTTCATTAGTTTCTTCTGTGATTTTTTCCC
>PVBE011300317.1_pt1 | contig 47574 bp, 35 predicted proteins | sample 1631181 | NCBI WGS metagenome assembly PVBE01 (sample SAMN08397723, study PRJNA350692) | Marine metagenome, whole genome shotgun sequencing project. | isolation source: water | place: Pacific Ocean | collected 2012-04
GCGGATGCAGTCCTGTGCGAGCCGGGCGGCCGGCCCGCCAATCGAGCCGAGGTAGAAGCCGCCGTGCTTCTGGCAGGCGGCGGTAACCTGGTGTGAACGATTGCCCTTGGCCAGCATCACCATGCTGCCTCCGGCGGCCTGAAATTCCTCGACATAGCTGTCCATACGACCGGCCGTGGTCGGACCGAATGAGCCCGAAATATACCCCTCGGGTGTCTTGGCGGGACCGGCATAGTAGACACACTGATCCTGGAAGTACTGCGGCAGTCCCTCGCCGGCGTCCAGTCGTTCCTTGAGCCTGGCGTGGGCAATGTCGCGGGCGACGATGATCGGCCCGGTGAGCGACAGCCGGGTGCTGACGGGATGCTGGCTGAGGGTTTCCCGGATCTCTGCCATGGGCCGGTTGAGGTCGACCTGTATCACTTCACCACCCAGTTCCTCGTCATCGACATCTGGCAGGTACCTCGCGGGCTCGGCCTCCAACTCTTCGAGGAAGATTCCCTCCCTGTTGATCTTGGCCAGTATCTGACGATCGGCTGAGCAGGAGACGGCCAGACCCACCGGGCAGGAGGCACCGTGGCGGGGCAGGCGAATGACACGGATGTCATGGCAGAAGTACTTGCCGCCGAATTGCGCGCCGATGCCCATCTCCTGACTCATCTTCAGAACCTGGGCTTCCAGTTCGAGGTCCCGGAAGGCCTGGCCGTGCTCGTTGCCTGCCGTGGGCAGGCTGTCCAGGTAACGAGTCGATGCCAGTTTGGCCAGTTTGAGGGTCTGCTCGGCAGATGTGCCGCCGATCGCCAACGCCAGGTGGTACGGGGGACAGGCGGCCGTGCCGATCATGCGCAGTTTCTCGTCGATGAAGCTGTGCAGCCGCTCAGGAGTCAGCAGCGCCCTGGTCTCCTGGAAGAGATAGCTCTTGTTGGCCGAGCCCCCGCCCTTGGTCATGAACATCAGCTTGTAGTCGTCGCCCTTTGTGGCAAAGAGTTCGATCTGGGCGGGCAGGTTGGTTCCGGTGTTCTGCTCCTCGAACATGGTCAGGGGCGCCATCTGGCTGTAGCGGAGGTTGGTCTCCCGGTAGGCCCTGGCGATGCCGGCGCTGATGGCCGACTCGTCGTCGCCATCGGTCCAGACCCGGTGCCCCTTCTTGCCCATGACGATGGCAGTGCCCGTGTCCTGGCACATCGGCAGGACCCACCCGGCGGCGATATTGGCGTTCTTGAGCAGGTCGAGGGCGACGAAGCGATCGTTGTCGGAGGCTTCCGGGTCATCGAAGATCTTGCGGACCTGGGCCAGGTGGCCGGGGCGCAGCAGGTGGGAGGCATCACGGATCGCCTGGTCGGCGAGCAGGGCCAGACCCTCGGCGTCCACCTTCAGGATCTCATGGCCCTCGAACTCGACAGTGGAGACGTGATCGGCCGTCAGCAGGCGATAGGGACTTTCGTCCTTGCCCAGGGGCAGGAGCTCGTGGTGGGTGTAGCCACTCATGGTCGGTCCTTTGGCATCTTCGACAGAGACAGTCAGTGAGGCGCAACGCTACCCGTACTACGAGAAGGTAGCAACCCGATTCGTCGAGGCCATCCGTCCGACCTCAGGCCGCTTTCTTGACGCTGGCTCTGAGCGCCCTGGCGAAGGCCTTCCTCGTCGTGTCGCTGAAGCGGTAGAAGGCCTCTTCTTCCAGTGCTGTGTAGCCCGGAAAGACGTAGTCCAGCTGCAGCTTGGGAAGTTTGGCGAATCGCCGCTGCTGGTCCGGTTCCGCCTGCGATCTGAACTGGATCTCCCATTTATCGTCGCGCAGATAGATGGCGTGGCTCGTGAACAGATAGTACTTGCCCCGGCAGCGCCAGCGGTAGATGCTCTGCCCGACCGTGCACGACGGGAAGTAGAACGCCTCGAAGTCGTCGCCGAGCTGGAAGCCCTCATCACCGAACTGCACCGCAGGGCACTTCGTCTTCGGGCGTACGCCTTTCCGTTCGATCCGATGATGGTGGAGCTCACAGCCAAACCGGGCGTGCAGGGCTTCGTGGACACCGTTGCGGATGGTGTCGTGGTGGTGACAGATCCACTGCGAATGGATACCACCCAGTTTCTCGATCTCATCGAAGTCCTCGGGCTGGGGCGCCGTCTGGTGACCGATCAGAAGATTTCCCTCCTTGCGTACCAGCAGATAGGTGTGGCTCGTCCCTCTCCTGTTGGGAGCACTGCAGCGGTAGAGGTTGGCGAAGATGCGTTCCATGATACTTCTCCCTATCGGTGGCGACCGATCAAGATCTAAACTGCAGGCCATTGCCCGCGGTCGCTCGTGGCTGTACGCTGGCGATTCGGAAAGTATGCCTCAGGGACTGGATGTATCCAAGTGTGGATATATAGACCATCCCTCAACCGAGGGGGAAACTCATGCGAGCACAGGCACTGATCTGCGATGAAGAACAGAGGTTTTCTATCGAAGACGTCGTGATAGAAGGACCCGCTGCAGACCAGATCACCATCCGTACGCACTACACCGGCGTGAGCATCGGTACCGAATTCGCCCTGATCCGCAACAAGATATCGTGGGGGCCCTACCCCCTCTGTACGGGATATATGGGCACCGGCACGGTAGAGGCGGTGGGAGCGGAGATCGAGAACTTTTCGATCGGCGACGAGGTGTACTTCCGCGGCAACGACGCCATGAAGCTGGCCGACGGCAGTCCGGTCAGTTCCGTCTCCGGCGCCCACTGCAGCCACATCACAACCAGACCCAACACGACCCACGGCGTCGACCATATGATTCCCGGAGCGGCGATGGATGTGGCCTGCATGTTCGTCATGCCCGCCGTAGGGCTGTATGGCGTGGACATGGCCAATCCCCGCATGGGCGACAGGGTGGTGGTGCATGGCGTCGGGCTGATCGGTCTGGGTGTGGTCGCCAGCTGCGCGCATCGAGGCTGCACCGTGATCGCCGTCGATATCGACAGGAAGCGGCTCGCCATCGCCGAGAAGATGGGCGCCAATTTCGTGATCGACGGAAGCTCCAGCGACGTTGTCGAGGAGGTGAAGCGCATCGCTCCGGAGGGGGCGGATGTCGTCTTTGAATGCACGGGTCTTCCCCAGTGCATCGATCCATCCATCGCGCTCTGCCGCACGCACGGTAGCTTCGTCTGGCAGGGAAACTACGGCAGCGCTCCAGTGGCCATGGATTTTCTGCCCGCCCACGGGCGCCGTCTGCGGATGTTCTTCCCCTGCGACGATGGCCTGCAACCGTGTCGCCGCGCCGTCGTCAAGAACATGGCCAGCGGAGCGTTGCCATGGGAGCAGTGCATCAGCCATCGCATCGGTTCTGCAGAAGCACCAGACCTGTTCCAGCGCCTCAATGAGGGAAAGGATGGCGATATCGTCGGCGCCGTCATCAACTGGCGCGACGGAGCGTGAGGAGATACCTGTGAGCACAGTACTGATCACCGGAACCAGCGGCTTTATCGGTCGAGCCCTGGCAGAGGCCATGTCGGCACAACACGAGGTCCTCTGTATGAGCCGCAGGAACCCTGAGCTGGATCTGCCCTGGATTCGCGGTGACTTCGGCCACTTCGAGGATCTGCGCCAGCTCGACGACCACGCCATCGATACGGTGGTCCACCTCGCCGCCGTGACAGGCGGTTGCCTGGAGCGCGACGGCCTGCTGGTCAACGTCGAGGGCACGCGCTGCCTGATGCGTTATCTGATGGACCGTGGCTGCACGAAGTTCGTCCTGGCCAGTTCTATCGCTGTCGTTGGCTTCCAGAGTCCGGAGTTCAGACCCCTTCAGCTCCCCATCCCCGACGAACACCCCTGCCTCGACCGCGACGGTTACGGATTCTCCAAGTATCTAATGGAGGAGGTCACCAGGTATTACCAGCGACAGAACCCCGACATCGACGTGATCAACCTGCGCCTGTCTTCGGTGAGCCCGGACGAGAACATGCCCGCCCCAAAACAAGTGAACCCCATGACTCCGTGGGCTCTCGGCAGCATCACCATCATGGCCCGCAGCGACGCCGTCCGCGCCTTTCAGATGGCCGCAGAATCGGCATGCCAGCCCGGCGTCCGCATTTTCAATGCCGCCAGCCCCGTGGCCTGGGTCGCGGCTCCCGTGGCCGACATCCTCGGCAACTGGTGGGGCAACGACGTCGATCTGTCGCACTATGCACAGCCCGGGCGCGAGCATGATTCTGTCTATGACGTGAGTCGGATCGAAGCCGAGCTCGGCTTCGTGGCACAGAGACTTCAATGAACGAGGCTGAGCTCCTCGCGCTTCTGCGACGACTGGGCATCTCCTACGAGCGCGTCGAGCATCCGGCCGTCTATACCTATGAAGAGGCCGAAGCCCTGGTGCCGCCCCTGGCGGGGGTGCACACCAAGAACCTCTTCGTCCGCGACGCCAAGGGTCGGCGTCACTTTCTCGTCGTCGTGGGCTCGCAGGCGCGGGTCGATCTGCAGGCGCTGGCACGCACGCTCGGAGTGAGCAAGCTGGGCATGGCGTCCCCGGAACGGCTGCTCAAGCACCTGGGTGTGACACCCGGGGCGGTGACGCTGCTGGGGATCGTGAATGCCGATGCCGGCGCCGTGGAGGTCGTCGTCGACCAGTCGGTGTGGCACAGCGCCGAGCCACTGCACTGTCATCCGCTGGTGAACACCGCAACTCTCGCCATCGGGATCGATGGTCTGCAGAGGCTGTTCGAGCACTGCCGTCAGGACTGGTCGGTGCTGGATGTACCGTGCCGGCAGGCAGACGGGGGACCGCCTACTTCAGACCCCACATCTCCTCTTTGAGATCGAGGTAGTAGAGGTAGTCATCCGGGTCCACGTCAGGCGGGCATCGGTGGTCGCAGAAGGGGATGTACCCGCCGCGGGCCACCAGGTGGTCGACGCTCTGCAGGTAGGCTTTGATCGCCTCCCTGCCCTTGGCCAGCTCCAGCTTGTCGATGCCGCCCATGATGCCCAGCTCCTGGCCGTATTCGCTCAGCAGCTCGGCCGGGTGCACGCAGGAGTTCACCTCGTAGGGGAACAGGCAGTTGATGCCCACCTCGAGGAAACCGGGGATCAGCGGCCGCACGTCACCGTCACAGTCGGTGTACCACAGGTCGATGCCGGCGGCGTGTAGCTTGTCGCCGATGCGTTTGTATCGCGGCATCGCCACGTTCGTATAGAAGTCCATGTTGACGATGGGGCCATTCTTGAAGCAGATGTCCTCCCATCCGGTGCCGTAGTCCACGTCCACGTGCGGCAGGATCTGGTCCAGGGCGTCCTCCACCAGAACGCAGCAGGTCTCGACCATGTCCTCCACCATGTCGGGGTAGTCGTAGATGGCATAGGCCAGACCTTCGAAGGTGAGCATGTCGCGGATCTTGCCCATCATGGAGCCGCAGTTGACCCCCAGGGCGTAGTCACGGGTCGGTGGGTGCCGCTCGATGACGGCGGCCACGTCGACCTGGCGCACCGGGTCGTCCCGTCGGAAGCGCTCCTCCTTGGCGCGCTGCCAGTCCTCCGGCGTCACCACCGTGGCCTTGATGTAGTGCGGGATCGTGTCGTGGCCGTCGAGGGGGACTTCGGCCAGCAGACCGTCGGCGTTGCTCAGGATCCGGGTCGTGGCTGTCTCCTCCACCGTCTCCTGCGGAAAGGCGGGATGGAGCCACACGTGGCCGCCGGTGCCGGCAATGCGGTCGAAGTTGAAGAACACGTCGGCCTCGGCATTGTTGCGGATGCCGTTGTCGTGGAAGATGGGCCACTGGGTGAAGTTCTCATTCCAGTAGCCGAACTCCATGTTGAAGCAGCGGTCCACCGACTCGTAGTGCATCTGCCGGTTGAAGCGCTCGCGGTCCGTCATCGTGCCCTGCCATCTGGGCCTGCACGGTGTTATGGGCATGGCACATCCCCCTCCCTCGATCGACAATACCTGAGTTGATGTTCCGCGCGATCCAGGCGCGGTAGCCGGCGGATTATCACGACAATCCGCGGTCTGGTCAACGCGGCGGGTCGAGAGGCGCGATCTGCAGCAGGTCTTCGGGTGGGGTTTCGGCGGCGGCCGAGGGCACTGCATCCGTTGCCGGATCGCAACTCGGGCAGGTTCCGCAGGCGCTGACGGTCCGGCGCACGAAGGGGGCCAGTGTCGTCCACAGAACCCAGGCGGCACACACTGTGGCCACGGCGATGGTGAGCAGATCCTGCCAGATCGTCTGCACGATCCCTACCAATCCAGCCAGAGCCCCAGCCGATAGACGCCGTAGGCGGCGACGTAGGCGAGGACCGTCATGTACACAAAGGAGAATGCCGCCCAACCCCAGGATCTGGTCTCGCGCTGGATGACGGCCAGGGTCGACATGCACTGAGCGCAGAGGGCGAAGAAGACCATGACCGACAATGCCACCGGCACGGTGAAGACAGGCCGGCCATCGGCATGCGTCGCCTCCTGCAGGCCGCGGCGCATGGCGCCGGAGGTCTCGTCGTGATCACCGCCAAGACTGTAGATCGTACCCAGCGCCGAGATGATGATCTCACGCGCCGGAAAGGAGGCCAGCGTTGCCATACCGATGCGCCAGTCCCATCCCATCGGTTCGAACAACGGCTGGAAGAAGTGCCCTGCCTGCCCCAGCAGGCTCGCCTCGAGATGGGCCGCGGCCTCAGACAGGTGGAGCCGCTCCAGGGCAGCATCGCGCTCTGGTCCGGCAAGGGAGGAGACAACTGCCCTTTCCGTCTCAAACCGAAGGCTGATGTCATCTGAGTGGGGGTAGTAGGCCAGGGCCCACATGACGATCGTGGCGGCGAGGATGACACTGCCGGCGCGCACGACAAAGGCGCGGCAACTCCCGTAGACACGGAGCAGCACCGTACGCGGCGTCGGCCAGTTGTAGGCAGGCAGTTCCAGCAGGAACGGGCTCGAGGTGCCGCGAAGAAGGGTCAGGCGCAGTACGAGGGCCACGGGTACGGCGATGAGGGTACCGACACCGTACATGGCAAGCAGTGTCAGTCCCTGCAGTCCGACCCAGCCACCCAGAATCGTGCGATCGGGGATGAAGGCGGCGATGAACAGCACGTACACGGGGAGTCGCGCCGAGCAACTCATCAGAGGCGCGACCAGGATCGTCACGAAGCGGTCCCGTCGATCGGCGATGGTGCGCGCCGCCATCACGCCCGGCACGGCGCAGGCAAAGCTCGACAGCAGGGGGATGAAGGAGCGACCCGACAGTCCCAGGTTGCCGAGGAGCCGGTCCATCAGCAAGGCGGCGCGGGCCATATAACCGCAGTCTTCGAGGATCGAGATCATCAGAAACAGCAAGGCGATCTGCGGCAGGAAGATGAGGACACCACCGACGCCGGCGATCACGCCGTCGACGATCATGCTGCGCAATGCCCCATCAGGCAGAGCGCCGGCTACGGCACCGCCGAGGCTGGCAAACAACTGTTCGATGCCGTCCATCATTGGCGCCGACCACGAGTAGATTCCCTGGAACAGTGCGGCGCTGATACCGAGGAAGACGACGAGACCCACCAGGCGGTGGGTGAGGATCCTGTCGATCCCGTCGGAGCGACTGGTGCGCAGTTCGTCGTCATGGCGCACGCATCCATCGAGAGTGGCTTCGATCCACGCATAACGAGCCTCAGACTCGATGGTGGACAGGGGCGCGGAAACACCGACAGCACGGCGCCGGTCGGATAACTGGCGGGCCATGTCCGGGCCGCCGGCGGCGATCAGTCGTTCTTCGGCGACGCCACCATCGTCGACCAGGGCGCGCAGGGCCTGGGGGCCGGTGAGAGGGCGCACTCCCTCCCTCGACTCGGTCAACCGCAGGGTGCTGTGTACCTGCTGCGTCAAATCGTCCGGCATCCGGGCCGTCGGCGGCGGCTGCCACGGCTCGGTCAGAACCCGCGTCAGTGCTCCACGCAGTTCGTCGATGCCCTGACGTCGTTGGGCAACGATGGCAATCACCGGCACACCCAGTCTGTCCGACAGGAACCCGGCGTTGATATGGATACCGTGGGCGGCGGCGATATCGGTCATGTTGAGGGCGACAATCAGCGGCAGGCCCGCCTCGAGCACCTGGGAGACGAGGTATAGATTGCGTCGCAGGTTGGTGGCATCGACGATGGCTACGACGGCGTCGATCGGCGTATCATCGCCTTCATCGAAGAGGACATCAACGGCGATCATTTCGTCGGGTGAATCAGCCGACAGGCTGTAGGTGCCCGGCAGATCCACCATCTCGATCCGTGTGCTGTCGGACAGGTCGACAGAACCGGTCTTGCGTTCCACGGTCACGCCTGGATAGTTACCTATCCGTTGCGACAGTCCCGTGAGAGCGTTGAAGAGAGTGGTCTTGCCCGTGTTCGGGTTGCCGATCAGGGCAACCGTGCGGGTCGCCGGGGTGGCGCGCACGGGCTGCAAGAGGGGGATGGAGCTAGAGGACGGTGGGTTCGGCGGCGGCGACGCGGATGGCTGCCGCATCCGCCCGGCGCAGGGCGAGGCGGGCCTCGCCAACCTGAATTACGAGCCGGGTGCCGGTGCGCAGGACGCGCAATCGAACCCCGGGCAACAGACCGAGTTCTCTAAGTCTGCAGGAAAGACGATCGGCCCAGGGCACATCGACGACGATCGCGTCTCGACCCCGTCGCCATTCGGACAGGGCACCCTCGTGCAGGTTGGTTTCGGCGGCATGGCGTCGCCACGGCAGGAAGCTCATCATCTCGCTGGTCCTCGTTGTTCGGAAGCCCCAAGATTAGTTTGGTCTACCAAACAGTTGGTCGGTAAGGCCAAATATACACAAGTCCGATGGAGAATCAACCACTATTCGCGCCACGTTAACTTGAGGCGGACCGGAGAGGCTACGCGATTCCCGTTGACATCTACCAGGGATCTGGTTACGTTGACCATCCGAATGTTTGGCATGCCAAACATTCGGTAGATATGACAGACACGAACCGAACTGGTGGGGGACCACCAGGCTCACTCACAGACAGAGGGAACTACTGCACCATGAGACGACTGACAGATCTGGCGATGGTCCTGTGCACGCTGGCGGTGACGGCCCATGCCTCAGAGCGGCCAGCCGTTCAGGGCGGCGTGTACGACAAGCCCTATCTCAAAGGGACCACAGGCGGTACCGCCGTGGGTGGGTACATCGATCACGAGCTGTTCTGGAACGAAAAGAAGAAGACCTTCGACCAGCATCGCTTCATCCCGTTCCTGTTCAGTGAAGTGAGCGACGGGATCCACGTGTCGGCGGAGATCGAGTTCGAACATGGCGGCAATGTCGACGGTGACGGCGAGGTCAAGCTCGAATATGCCACGCTGGACATCACGTTCCACGAAGCAGCCACGTTCCGCGGGGGTGTCATCCTGTCGCCCCTGGGTCGCTTCAACCTGATCCACGACAGCCCGCTCAACGACCTGACGAACCGGCCGTTGATGGCGCGGGAGATCATACCTACGACATTGAGCGAGTCGGGGATGGGATTGTTCGGGACACTGTACCCGAGCGAAACCGCCGTCGTCGGCTACGAACTCTATCTGGTCAACGGCTTTGGCGAAGCAGCGGCTACCCGCATCCGCTCCGGGCGAGGCAGCCAGAAGCAGGACAACAACGAGGACAAGTCGATCGTCGGCCGGCTGAACTACTCGCCTGCACTGGGTCTGGACGTGGGCGGCTCATTCCACGTGGGAGCCTACGATGACGCGGGTGATCACAATCTGTCGATTCTCGCCGCCGATGCCTCCTGGAACCGGGGCCCCTTCGAGCTGCGGGGGGAGTTTGCCACGGCCAGCATCGACGGTGCCGCGGAGGATGAGCGTTCCGGCTACTACGCGCAGGCGGCCTACCATTTCCTCCCGGGCCGGCTGTCGTTTGTGAATTCCATCTTCACCGTGACGGCACGCTACGATCACATCGACCTGGGGGCGACCGACGAGACCCGAACCACCCTGGGGCTGAACTTCCGCCCGGAGGAAGAAACGGTCATCAAACTCGACTATGAGATCTACGACCAGGACGATGACAGCAGCGGCCTGATTCTGTCCCTGGCCTCCTATTTCTAGATCCATGCCACAGGCCTTTCGATCTACCCCGGTTGCGGCACTGTTTCTGACCGCTGTCGCCGTCGTCGCCGAACCGACGCCGGAGCAGATCGGCGACGTGCAGGTCTTTCTTTCCGCGGAAGAGGCTCTGACTCGGGCCTATCCGCAGGCGACGCGCTTCGAGGAGCAGTTCACAGTACTGACAGACAGCCTCTGCGCGCGGTTGGCCCAACGGGGGGTCCGTGCCTTTGTGGGTGATTCTGCCGCCGTCTATATTGCCCACGACTCGACGGGAGGGTCCCTCGGATACGCCGTCATCGACGAAGAGATCGGCAAGTATCGTCCGATCACCTACCTCGTCGCCGTCGACCTGCAGTACCGAGTGTCCAGCGTGGCTATCCTGGTGTACCGCGAGAGTCGCGGTGGCGAGGTTCGCCGGCAGCGGTTCCTGCGCCAGTATCGCGGCAAGGATGGCCGCGACCCGATCCGGATCAACCGGGATATCATCAACATCACAGGTGCTACCATGTCGGTGCGGGCGCTGAACACGGGTGTGCGCAAGTCGCTGTCTCTACTGGAGGAGACCTTCGACGAATCGGCTGATCGCCCGTCACCGGACTGACGACACGCCAACCGATGCGCTACTTCACGAACCGCTCCATGCTCGCCCGCATGGAATTCAACACAAAACTGATCGTCACCTACTTCCTGGTATTCATGCTGGCTGCCTCGGCCTTCTCGATCTTCATGTCCTGGGAGCGCACCCGGATCAGCACGGACGGTGCGGCAGCGTACTATCGAGGCGACGAGTCCCGCATGATGTTCGCCAAGGGCCGGCTCGAGCTCATCGAGACGACCCACTTCCATCTCTTTATCACACCCCTCATCGTGCTCACCGTGGGGCATCTGTTCCTGCTGAGCGCCTGGAACCGTCGGTGGAAGGCGGTAGTCGTCACCTCTGCCTTCGGCTATGCCGCCCTCGATGTGGCCAAGCCCTGGCTCGTGCGCTATGTGGCGCCGGAGTTCGGCGTACTGGCGCCGATCAACTCGGCGCTGTTCGGGGCGACAATGCTGCTGTGTATCCTCGTCCCGCTCTACGAGATCTGGTTTCTCAAAGTGGACACCACACCCCGGCTTTCCTGATGAAGGCCTGGCAGATCCGGGTCGATACGGGCGGCACCTTCACCGACGCTCTCGGCATCGACCCGACCGGTCGTCTGCACCGCACGAAGGTCCTCAGCAGCAGCGCCCTGCGCGGGCGTATCACGGAGCGCCTCTCTGATCATGCCCTTCGCGTCGACATGCCAGGCGACCTGCCGGCGGGTTTCCTTCGCGGGTACCGGTTGCGCCTCGTCGGCCTCAGTGACGCGGGCGACGGTCCACGTGTCCTCGACTTCGACGGTGGGGGGCAGATCACGGTGGACGGGTGTCTGCCGCACGAGGCCTGCGCCGGGGCCGCATTCCAGGTGTCTGCCGGGGAGGAGGCGCCGGTGCTGGCGGCGCGGCTGCTCACCGGTACGGCCCTTGCGGATCCCCTTCCCGACATGGAGCTGCGGCTGGCGACGACACGGGGTACCAACGCGCTGCTGGAACGAAAGGGCGTACCGACGGCCCTGTTCGTCACCCGTGGTTTCGGCGATCTGCTGCGCATCGGCGATCAGCAACGACCGGATCTGTTCGCGCTGCACGTGCGCAAGCCGACGCCATTGACCGAGGACGTTGTCGAGGTGGACGAACGGCTCGATGCCGCCGGCCAGGTGCTGCAGCCGCTGTCGCTGGCAGGGCTGGACGGCTGCCTCGACGAACTGAAGTCGAGGGGTGTCACAGCCGCAGCCATCGCTTTCATGCACAGCTATCGCAACCCCGAGCATGAGCTGTGCTTTGCGGAGTTCCTGCAGGACCGTGGCTTCGAAACCGTCGCCGTGTCGTCGGTCCTGGCGCCGCTGATCAAGATCCTGCCACGGGCGCAGACCGCCGTGGTCGAAGCCTGTCTGGGTCCCATCATCGACGGCTATCTCGATCGTGTCGGATCGTGCGTGGCCGGTACGGTGCATGCCATGACGAGCGCCGGGGGGCTGGTAGAGCGCAGCCGGTATCGAGCCAAGGACAGCCTGCTCTCCGGCCCTGCGGGTGGGGTCGCCGGCGCTGCGGCGGCGGGCGGGGCCAGCGACGAGGATCGCATCATCTCCTTCGACATGGGCGGCACGAGCACGGATGTGGCGCGCTGGGACGGCGACTTCGAATACCAGTTCGAACACACCGTCGGTGACGCCCGCCTCGTGGCGCCTGCCCTGGCCATCGAGACCGTGGCTGCCGGCGGCGGCTCGATCTGCCGTTTCGCCGAGGGCCGTCTCACCGTCGGACCCGAGAGTGCTGGCGCCGATCCGGGGCCTGCCTGTTACGGTGCTGGCGGGCCCCTCACGGTGACGGACATCAACCTGCTGTCGGGCCGCCTCGATGCGGAGCGGTTCGGCATCCCCATCTCGGTGGAGGCCGCCGAAACCCGCCTGCGCGAGCTGCTGACGGCCATGGCCTGCGAGGGAGCCGACACAACACCCGAAGAGGCGTTGTCAGGACTGACTGTGATCGCTGACGAGCGCATGGCGGCGGCGATCCGCCGTGTCTCTCTCGAACGGGGCTTCGACCCGGCCGCTCACGCCCTGGTCGCCTTCGGCGGCGCTGGAGCTCAGCACGCCTGCGGTGTGGCCTCCTGCCTGGGTATCGAACGGATCGTCGTGCCCATAGACGCCAGCCTGCTGTCGGCCCACGGCCTGGGCGCTGCCGTGGTTGAGCGGTTCGTGGAGCGACAGGTGCTGCAGCCCCTGACCGAGGTGGTGTCGCTCTTGCCGGACTGGCTGCAGCAGGCCGCCGAAGAGGCCCGCGAGCAGGTCACTGCGGAAGGCATCGCCGCCGCCGACACCGAGATCCGGCGACGCATGGTGAACCTCCGCTTCCGGGGTCAGGAGTCCAGTCTCACGGTAGAGGTCACCGAGGGGCTGTCGCTGACACGGGCCTTCGCCGACGCGTACGAAGCCGTCTACGGGCACCGCCCTTCGGCGGAGCGACCCATCGAAGTCGAATCACTGCGCGTGATCGCCAGTTCCCGGACGACGCCGACGCGGCCGATCACGTCGCCGCCGAAGAGCACAGGTGGCGAACCCGGTGCGCATAGTGTCTGGACGGGGTCGGCCTGGTGTGACGTGGCGACATACGAGAGGCACGAGTTGGGGGAAGGTGACCTCGTCGAGGGGCCGGCCCTCGTCTTCGAACAGCACAGCGCCGCCTGGGTCGCCAGCGGCTGGCAACTGCGCGTCGACGCTGCCGGCGCCCTGGCCATGCAGCGCCAGATGTCAGTCCGCTCCACCCCATCGAACCAGCCGAGCTCTGCCGTGCAACCCGAGGCGGTCCGCCTGGAGCTGTTCACCCACGCCCTGGAGAACGGGGCACGCGAGATGGGTACCCTGCTGCAGCGCACGGCGCTGTCGACCAACGTCAAGGAGCGACTCGACTTCTCCTGCGCCCTGCTGGACTCCGAGGGACGGCTCGTGGTCAACGCGCCACACATCCCGGTCCATCTCGGTGCCCTCGGCGTCTGCGTGCGCGCCGTCGTCGACGCCCTGGATCTGTGTCCCGGGGACACGGCCATCACCAATCACCCCGGGTATGGCGGCTCCCATCTGCCGGATATCACGCTCATCACGCCGGTCCATACGGATGAGGGTATACTGCTTGGGTACGCCGCGAGTCGCGCCCACCACGCGGAGATTGGTGGCATTCGCCCGGGGTCGATGCCTCCGTCAGCGACGCGGCTGGCCGAGGAGGGCGTGGTCATCCCGCCCCAACTGCTTGTACGTGCCGGTACGCCCCAGTGGGACAACCTGAAGCGGTTGCTCGAATCGGGTCCACACCCGTCACGTTCCCCGCAAGACAATCTGGCCGACCTCGAAGCGGCTCTGGCAGCAAATCACCGCGGGCGCCTGCACCTGCAGCAGTTGGCTCAGAGCCACGGCGATGATGAAGTGGCAGCGTACATGGCCGCACTGCGGCAGGAGGCGGCCCGTGGTGTGCGTGCGGCGCTGGCCGGCATGGCCGACGGTGAGTATGGCGCCACCGGACGGCTCGACGACGGCGCCGTGATCGAGGTGTGTTTGCAGGTGTCGGGGGAGACGGCGCGGATCGATTTTTCTGGATCGGCACCAGTCCACTGCGGCAATCTGAACGCCACACCGGCCATCGTGCAGAGCGCCGTCATCTATGTACTGCGCCTGCTGGTGGAAAAATCACTGCCCCTGAACGAGGGCTTTCTCGATCCGGTTGAGATGCATCTGCCAACGGGGATGCTGAATCCACAGTTCTTGGCACAAGGGGAGAATCCCGCCGTCGTTGGTGGCAATGTGGAGACGAGTCAGCGAATCGTGGATACTCTACTGGAGGCCCTGGGCATCGTCGCCGGCAGCCAGGGAACGATGAACAACACGCTGTTCGGCAACGCCGGCTTCGGCTACTACGAGACGATCTGTGGTGGTACCGGCGCCGGTCCGGGATTCGCCGGGGCCGATGCCGTGCACAGTCATATGACCAATACGCGCATCACCGATGCTGAGGTCATGGAGAGTCGCTATCCGGTGCGCCTGGAGCGCTTCGGTCTGCGGCGCGGCAGTGGCGGCAGCGGCCGCTGGCCCGGTGGCAGTGGCGCGGTGCGGGAGCTGACGTTTCTCGAGCCGGTGACGCTGTCGGTGCTGACCCAGCACCGACAGTCAGGTCCGCGAGGCGGCGCCGGCGGTGGTGACGGCACCCCCGGGCGACAGCGCCTGTTTCGGCAGGACGGTACGGTGCAGGAGTTGGGGGCCATCGACGGCGCGGAACTGACCGCCGGCGATCGCCTCGTGATGGAAACGCCGGGGGGCGGTAGTTGGGGTATCAACAATCAAGGAGAACCAGAATGATCACGCGTGCTCTCGGAATTCTGCTCCTGTGTCTGGCGCCGCTGTCGGTGTCGGCGCAGGGGTTCTACGACTACTGGGGAGACGGCCGCGCCGAGGTGTCCAGCTACAGGGTCGTACAGTCGCGCTACGGTGAAGATCGCGCTGGCTACGGTGTCATGATCTTCGTCACCGAGGACGTCAACCGGAAGACGCTGATCAAGGTGGAGTCGCCGACGCCGGAGCCGGATCGAATCTATGCCCTCAAGCTGAACAACGTGCTCAAGTTCACCACGGGGATCTACGATTATTCGGTGATGACGTCCGTGTTCAGCGCCGTCGAGCCGCAGGCCGGCGTCCGCCCCTTCGAATTGCTGAAGCTGAACATGAGCTCGCAGGAGTGGTGCGGTCATGTCTTTGAGGAGGTGCGCTTCGATGGCGACCATGTCCAGGGGGATCTCAACAGCTACTTCGAGCGCGAGGGCAACAGATCGTGGAGCCTCGAGCGATCGGAGACATTCGCCAGCGAGGACCACTTGCTGATCCAGATCCGCGAGCTCAAGGGGCCATTCATGGCCGAAGGGGAGTCGCGCCAGCTGATGCTGCTGCCCGCCCTGTGGCAGTTCCGGGTCCAGCACAGTGAGCGGTCCCTCGTTTCGGCAACCCTGACAAAAGGAGAACGGGAGCAGATCACCGTCGGCGAGGCGACGTACACGGCGTTTCCCTGGTTCTGGTCCGACGGCACGCGGGAGAAGAGCGTGTGGGTGGATGCCGAGTACCCGCACCGAATTCTGCGATGGGCGAGCGCCGACGGCAGTCGAGGTGAGTTGATGGTGTCGAAGCGGCTGCCATACTGGGGTCAGCACGATCTCGACGACGAGCATCTGCGAGACGAGTTGGAGATCCCCAGATGAGCACCAAGCGACCTCACGTCATCTACATCCTGTCCGACGAGCACCGCGGGCAGGCCATGGGGCATACCGGAGATCCGAATGTGAAGACACCGTGGATGGATCGCCTCGCCGCCGGGGGCGCCTCCTTTCCACGGGCCTATGCCAACTGCCCGATCTGCACGCCGTCGCGGGGCACGATCTTCTCCGGCCGTCATGCGCACGCAGGACCCGTGGCGGGCTTCTTCGACGTCTTCAAGCCGACGGCGCCGAGCACGGCCACCGAGCTGCGCCAGCACGGGTACCACACCGCCTACTTCGGCAAGTGGCACTGCGGTATCGTGCGCAACCAGATCCCGCAATCGGTAGCCGAAGACACCACAGGTCGTTTCGACGGCGGTTCCCGCAACCGCACGCCTGAAAACCACCGCGCCGGTTTCCAGGACTGGTTCGGTTTCGAGAATCTCAATCAGCACTTCAACAGCTCGATCTATGAGGGCGACAACGCCGACCCGACGCCGCTGGAAGGGTACGAGACCGACGCCCTGACGGACCTCGCCATGGACTACATCCGCGACTACGATCAGGATGAACCGCTGTACATGGTACTGTCGGTGACACCACCACACTTTCCGCTGATCGTGCCGGAGCAATGGGAACGCTTCGACCCCGACGGACTCGAAGTGCGGCCCAACTTTCACGACTCGCCCGAGATGCGGAGGAACCTGGCCACATACTACGCCATGATCGAGAATCTCGACGCCAACATCGGTCGCCTGCTGGAGTGTATTCAGGCAACACCGGGTTTCGAGGACACGCTGACGGTCTACTTCTCCGATCACGGCGACTACATGGGCAGTCACGGTGTGTTCAATACGAAGGAGCATCCGCACGAAGAATCGGTCCGGATCCCGGCCATCTTCCACTGGCCAGGCCACATCCCAGCGGGGCATACGCCCGAGGGCATGTTCAGCCTCGTGGATCTCATGGCGACGACGATGGGTCTGGTGGGCGCCGATGTACCGACGTGGAGCCAGGGCCGGGACTTCTCGTCGACGTTGCTCGGCAGAGACGGCTTCGAGCCGCCCGAGGAGGTGTTTCTCGAGATGGTGGGCAGCCCGCGCTGGCGGCTCAGCATGCCAGACTGGCGCGGCCTTGTGACCGAACGCTGGAAGTACGCCTTTGTGGAGAATCGCTTCGAGCTGCTCTTCGATCTCGAGGCCGATCCCTTTGAGGAACAGAATCTGGCGCAACAGGAACCGGCTCAGTGCACGGCATTACGGTCTCGACTCGTGCAGCTGCTGCACGAGACGCGCGATCCCTACTGGGACGTGCTGATCGAGCATGGCGTCGAGCCCGATGGTCCCGTGGTCGACGTCAGTCCCCACCCGGACAGTGGCTTGCCGTACCGGATGTCGTGATGGGTACGCTGACCGACTACGTACAGCCGGAGCAGGGCTCCGATTCGGTGCACGCCTTCTCTCAGGGCAACACGTCGCCCTGGATCGCCGCGCCATTCGGCATGACCCACTGGGCCCCGCAAACCGAGGAAGGTCCGCGCTTCTACAAGTCGACGGCGCAGCAGCTGCAGGGCATTCGCGCCACGCACCAGCCAAGCCCCTGGATCGGTGACTACGGCCACTTTCTCGTCATGCCACAGGTGGGACCGAGACTGCTCGGTGTCGGCCGACAGTCCTCCGTATTCCGTCGTTCTGACACAACGATCAAGCCGCACCTGTTCGAGACGTTTCTCGGTCGGTACCAGACGCGACTGGCCATGACGGCAACCGAACGATGCGCCTGCTTCAGCTTGCAGTTTCCTGCTGACAGGGCAGGCCGCATCCTGATCCAGGGAATCGAGGGGGCTTCGTGGTTTCGTGTGGAAGGTCGGCGAATCGAAGGCTTCACCCGCGGCAACAGCGGTGGTGTTCCCGAGGGCTTCGCCTGCTACATCTACGCCGAGCTCGATACCGACGTCTCCGATTGGTGCCGATTCGTGGGCGAAGACCTCTATGGCGGCGAAGACGAGGCCGAGAAGGTTGGCGTGTCGATCGACCTGGCCCGGGGAGGACAGGTGACATTGCGGCTGGCGACGTCGTTCATCAGCGTCGAGCAGGCCAAGCGGAATCTCGATCTGGAGGTGGCGGGTCGTTCTTTCGAGACGCTGAGGGATACGAACGAGGCGATCTGGGAGGAACGTCTCGGTCGGATACAGATCGAGGGGGCGAGCGACAGGCAGCTGCGGACGTTCTACTCCTGTCTGTATCGCACGCAGCTGTTTCCGCGTGTGTGGCACGAACCGGATTCCACGGGCCAGCCCATCCACTACAGCCCCTACGATGGCCAGGTACACGAGGGTGTGCTCTACGCTGACAACGGGTTCTGGGACACCCATCGCACGGTCTACTCACTGCTGTCGATTCTGGATCCTGAGCGCCTCAGCGAGATGGTTCAGGGCTGGACGAACGCGGCCGCCGAGGGAGGCTGGTTCCCGAAGTGGTCGAGCCCCGGGTACCGGGCCTGCATGATCGGCACCCATCTGGATGCTGTGGTGGCGGATGCGTACGTCAAGGGCTGTCGCGACTTCGACGTGGAAGCGGCCTATGGAGCCATGCTGCGAGATGCCACCGAGGTTGGCAACGAGGAAGGTTCCTTCGGACGGGCGGGCATCAAGGCCTTTGACGAACTGGGATACGTTCCGACCGATGAGTTCGAACATGCCGCCTCGCGAACCATGGATCACGCCTATACCGACTTCTGTGTTGCCCAGGTGGCCTCGGGTGTGGGGCGTCAGCAGGATGCCAGGCGGTTCTTCGACCGGTCTCTCAACTACCGCAACACTTTCGATGGAGGCAACGGCTTCGCCCGTGGACGGCGGCGCGACGGCAGCTTCGAGGCGCCCTTTGACGAGTTTGCCTGGGGCGGCGCCTACATCGAAGGTTCCGCCTGGCAGTGCACCTGGGCGGTACCCCACGATCCGGAGGGCCTGGCCGGCCTGATGGGTGGTCGGCAGTCCATGACCGCAAAGCTCGATCGTATGCTGGCCCTGCCGCCCGTGTTCGACGTGGGATCGTACGGGCGGGAGATCCACGAGATGACGGAGATGGCAGCCGTCGACTTCGGACAGTACGCCCACTCGAACCAGCCGGTCCATCACGTGCTGTATCTGTACACGGCACTGGGCGAGCCATCGAAGACCCAGTACTGGGTGCGACGGGTTCTCGAGGAGCTCTACACCCCCGGGCCGGGTGACGGGTTCGCCGGCGACGAGGACAACGGTGAGATGACGGCGTGGTACGTCTTCAGCTCACTGGGGCTGTACCCCCTGTGCCCCGGACACCCTACCTATGCGTTGGGTGCACCTCTGTTCGAGAAGGCGACGATCCGCCCCAAAGGCGGCGAAGCCTTCGTCATCGAGGGCAGGGGCAACCGGCCGGAGACTCCGTACGCAGAGCGGATCGAGTTCAACGGCAGCCCCATGTCGAGACTCTTCGTGGAGCAGCAGCAGATCGCGAGGGGAGGGGTTCTCGCTTTCGAGATGATGCCAGAAGCGGGAGCGCGAACCTACGAGAGCGACGATCTGCCGTTCTCGCTGTCCCGCCAACCGGAATAGGAGAAGGCAGCGATGAAGATCACCGATCTGAAGTGCACGGTCATGGGCCAGAATCCGGTGGTGCGCATCACCACGGCCGAGGGCATCGACGGCTACGCCCAGGCGGAGAACAGCAAACCCTATCTCAAGCCTCACGTGCTGTTCTACCGGGACCACATCCTCGGCGCGGATCCGCGCGACGTGGAGCGAGTGATGCTGCGCATCCGGCGGCTCGGAGCCTTCAAGCCCTGGGGCAGCGCCGTCAGCGCCATCGAGATGGCCCTGTGGGATATCGCCGGCAAAGCGGCTGGCGTGCCGGTCTACCGGCTCCTCGGCGGCAAGGTGCGGGATCGAGTGCGGGTCTACAACGGTGGCGTGCGCTATCCAAGGGGCGGATCCTCGCCGGCACATTACGCCGAAGAGATGCAGAAGATGAAGGAGTCACCCGAGGGATTCTCGATCATCAAGCAAGGGGTTTCCTTCCACAGCCAGATGCCAACCGAGGTCCCGGACTTCTACTATGGAGACCCCGACGATCAGCGACTCCATCCAAACCGTGGGGCCCTGACGGGGAAGGGGATGCAGTACCTGCTCGAACGGATCGAGGCCATGGCCGAGGTCTGCGGCAACGATGTCGGTCTGGCTCTCGACTGCGGACCGGGGATGATGGTGCAGGACGCCAGGAAACTGGCGCAGGCGGTAGAGGGGCTGAACATCGCCTGGCTGGAGGACATGGTCACCGGCGACTACACGCCGTATGTGCAGGCCGACCTCTACCGCGAGGTCACCGAGCATACAACTACGCCCATTCATACAGGTGAGCAGATCTACCTGAGGCAGAATTTCACCGACCTCATCGAAAAGAGAGCGGTGGATGTCATCGGTCCCGACCCCTGTGACATCGGTGGCATCGCCGAGCTGAAATGGGTGGCAGAATACGCTGACCTGCACGGCGTGCTGATGGCCCCCCACGGGGTGATCGACGGCGTCTTCGGTGTGGCCGCTCTGGTGCAGGCGAGCGCCACGATGCCGTCGAATTACATCGCCTTCGAGTATCCCAGAGCCGACCCGGACTGGTGGTATGACATCGTCGACGGTCTACCGGATCCCATCGTCAAGGACAGTCATATCGAAGTCTGGGATCGGCCGGGCCTGGGAGTGGAGTTCCGCGTCAACGCGGCGCGGAAATTCCTGCCCGAGGGAGACGAGGACTTCTTCGATTGAGAGACCTGGTCAGCCCGGGGCCGTGAGCGCTTCTTCCTCATCCAGCCGGCGACGTGCCTGCCGGGCCAGGTCGCGGGCCTCGTCGAATCGCGAACAGGTGGAGTGCACGATGTGGCTCAGGCGCAGGGCTTCCTTTGAGTCACCCCCGGCGAAAGCTCTGCGCGCCATCTCGTAAAAGGCGGCGCCGACGTGATCGCGTGCGGCGGCGTGGTTGGGATCCCGCTCGTCGATCTGCCGCAGGTACCTCACCGCCAGTTCCCACTGGCCCTTGTCGATGGCTTCCACCCCACCCGCGAACTGACTCTCCCGGATCAGCTGCTGCGCGTCGCGGTAATTCAGATGAAATGGGGCAACCCGCTCCAGGCGGTCGATGGCGGTTGCCCAGTCGCCGTCTTCGAAGGCCTGCAGACCCGCCTGGTACGGGTCCTCACAGGCGACCACCAGGACCGCCACAAGCACAGCGCACCACCGGTTTCTCTCTGACATCTGTCCCTTCTTCCTCCCCTCAGCCACCCACCGAATCTCCCCGATAACTACCAGGATTCCGGGTCGCCCCGCCAGAACGGCGGACCCATGTCCGGAGCGTCCCGTCGCCCTGTCTTGACAGGGGCTCTTCTACGCGTCTACATCCGCATGTGCCAACCCCCGGTGTGCAGATACCCGGCATGGGAGCAGAAAGACTTGAAGACAACCACGGCAAGGAAGCGACTCAGGGATTTCCATCGCACCGTGCAGGCCCGGCGCCGAGCCTGGGAGGTGCCAGGTGTCGTCGTCGGTGTCGTCGCTGACGGCGAGCCCGTGTTCGTCGAGGGCTTCGGCACGCGTCGCGTGGGCCATAACCTGCCGGTGACAGCCGATACGCCGTTTGCCATATGTTCCTGTACCAAGGCTTTTACGACGGTGCTGCTGCAGATGCTGGCCGAGGAGGGAGTCCTCGACTGGGACCGGCCGGTGCGCGAGATGTTACCCGAATTCGAGATGTTCGACCGCGTCATCGGCGAACGCCTGACCACCCGGGATCTCGTCACGCATCGCTGTGGCCTGCCGCGCCACGACTACGTCTGGTACGGATCTTCGGCCACACGTGCCGAACTCGTACACGCCTTGCGCCATCTCGAGCCGACGGCCGATCTGCGTACCACTTACCAGTATCAGAACCTGATGTACATGACGGCTGGTTATCTGGCAGGGAAGCTGCTGGACAGCAGCTGGGAGGCCCTCGTACAGGAGCGTATACTCGACCCGCTGGGCATGGCGGCCACGACTCTGTCCCTGGCCGGGATGACATCCTCGGACGCCGGGGCGCGGCCCCACGAGATGTTCCGCTCGAAGGCACGCGAGGTCCCCTATCGATCCCTCGACGCCGTCGGTCCTGCCGGGTCGATCAATTCGACCGTCAACGACATGACGCGCTGGCTGCGTCTGCATCTGGGCGCGGGGCGGGTCGAGGGCAGGCGATTTCTGAAAGCACAATCCCTGCGCGACATCCATCAGCCACACATGTCCATCGGTGATGGCGGTGACGAGGCGGAGTTTCAGCTGGTCACCTACGGTCTGGGGTGGACAGAGCTGTCCTACCGCGGCCATCGCGTGGCCACACATTCTGGCGGCATCGACGGTTTCCGCTGCCGCACGTCACTGCTGCTCGAAGAGGGCGTCGGCACGGTGGTGCTCACCAACAGCGACACCGAACTGCCCCACGTACTGACCTGGGAACTGTTCGACCGGTTGCTCGGATTGAAGCCGGTGAACTGGAGCCGCCGGGCGAAGGCCGAGGTTCGTGGTGAACAGGAGAAGCAGCGCCAGAGCCGTCGGCGGGAGAGACGGCAGCGAACACAGGGCACGCGACCATCCCACCGTCTCGGAGACTACGTCGGCACCTATTCCCACGCCGGGTACGGACAGATCACCGTGTGCCAGCGGGGGGACAGACTGCGGACTTGTCTCAACGACCTGGAAGGACGGCTTGAGCACTTCCACTACGACCGGTTCGAATTTCACTGCCGGCGGTGGGACACGCCCAAGCCGATTTCATTCCTTACCGACGTCGACGGCTGCGTCAAGCAACTGTCGGTACCTCTGCAGGAGGGAGCGGCAGACATCCTCTTCACTCGCGATGCGGGTGCTGAATCCAACTGAAAGACGAGTGAACCCATGACACGTCCCAATATCCTGTTCATCGTCTCCGACCAGATGGTGGCGGAGTTGACCTCGGCGTACGGGCATCCCATCGCGCGCACACCTCATCTTTCGCGGTTGGCCGAAGAGGGGGTCCGCTTCGACTCTGCGTACACGCCGTTTCCGCTCTGTGCCCCCGGACGGGCCTGCTTCATGTCGGGCCGGCACGCCTCCGAGATCGGCGCCTGGGACAATGGTGCGCCACTGACCTGCGACCATCCCACCTTCGCTACCTATCTGGCGGCTGCTGGCTACGATACGGTGCTCTCCGGCAAGATGCACTTCGTCGGTCCCGAACAGCAGCACGGCTTTCGGCAACGGCTGACGACGGACATCTATTCCTCGGACTTCGGCTGGGTCCGGGACGAGTGGATCGGCATCAAGGAGACGGCTGGCGCCGACTCTGATGACGTCATGGGGCATCGCCGTCAGTACAACGCTGCCGGCTACACCGGAGACGCCGTGCATGTCGATCGCTGGCATACTCCGCTCAGCTACGACGAGGAGACTCACTTCCGGGCTGTCGAATACCTGCGCGCCCAGGGCGAGTCCGGGGACCGCGACCGGCCGTTCCTGCTGGTGGCCTCCTACCATCATCCCCACGAGCCGTTCTGGCCCCCCCAGGCGTACTGGGACATGTACGCAGACGCCGATGTCGATATCGCCGAGTATCCCGCCGGCTTCGAGGACGATCGGTCGCAGATGGATCTCAATCTCAATGCGTACCACGGCGTGCAGCGCTACGGTCTGCGTGACCCCGACAGCCAGCGTCGTCTGCGGCGTGCCTATCACGGGTCGACGACCTATATGGACGACAAGGTAGGTGGACTGCTGGCCACACTGGTGGAGACGGGGCTGGCGGACAACACGGTCGTCGTCTTCGCCTCCGACCACGGCGACATGTTGTGCGAGCGGGAGATGGTGCAGAAACGCTGCTTTTACGAGTGGTCCGCCCGGGTGCCGCTGATCGTGCGCTTTCCCGATGGCTGGAAGCGCGGTACGACTCTGTCGACACCCGTCTCGCTGCTGGACCTGCTGCCGACCTTCAACGACCTAGCCGGCTTTGAAGAGGCGCAGCCGCACTCGGGAGACAGTCTGTTGCCGCTGCTGGAGGCCGGGGAAGACCCGGAGCGGGTCATCTACTCGCAGGCCCACGAAGCGGTGGGTATGCCGTGTATCATGGCTCGACAGGGGCGCTACAAATACAACTACATACACGGTTACGAACCGCAGCTGTTCGATCTCGAAGCGGACCCGAAGGAGTGGAGCAATCTGGCGGGACAGGCGGACCACCAGGAGACGGCGGATCGCCTGCGAACGATGGTCCTGCGGCGCTTTGGTGATCCCGACGACATCCACCAGCGCAACCTCGAGAGCCTCTACAGGCGCCGACTGATCGCGGGTGTGATGAAGGATCATGGGCGCACGTGGAGCCATGACCCGTGCCTCGATCACCGCAAGGGGGCCTTGCAGCAGTATCTGCCGTAGACAGGTGCACCGGCCGACGTCACTTTCGATGGGAAAGCGTGAGGGGTATCACGGCGAAGGTCCGGCCGCGTGGCGATCTATAGGACATGAGCAAGCCCACGGCAGCGAGGTCTGACATGAACGAGCACACGCGCGGCCATCTGTGGCTGACGATCACCCTGGGTCTGATGATCGGGACCTTCCTCGGAATGGTGGTGATCCGCTTCTGACAACAGACTATCTTGTCGGCATGAACGAGAATCGGTCCCAGTTGCTGCAGGACGGGTTCATCATCGTCCGCGGTGTGATCCCACCAGAAGAACTCGAGGGCACCCGCCGGGTCTTCGAGTCTCTCGTCGACCGCCAGCGCGACCTCTGGGCGCAACAGCGGGGGCCAGGGGATCCTCCGGGGGGTATCTGGGAAACGTCGGCCCAGCCTCGACTGGGTACGTTCGATGGCCTCGTCCAGAGTCGCGACGAGGCGCCCGCGGCAGAGCTGCTTCTCGGCCGACCCCTCGAGGTAAGCCGGGGGATCATGGACGCGCCCGTGGCACCCACCCAGTTCATGATGATGTGCAATCCGGTACGGGATCACGGTCCCGCCGCATGGCATCGCGACATCCATCCTATCGATCAGGCGCCCGTCATCGGACTGCAGCAGGATCTGCTGGCAAACGGACCCGGGTACCTGCAATGGAACCTGCCCCTGCACGACGATTCCGTTCTCTGGGTGATCCCCGGCAGCCACGCACGGCCCAACACCGAGGATGAGAACCGGCTGCTCGCTGAGGATCCGAGGCGGCCCCTGCCCGGGGCCCTGCAGGTCGAGCTGGCCGCTGGCGACGGCGTCGTCTACTCGAATCTGATCCTGCACTGGGGGAGTGACTACAGCAGAACACGGCGGCGCACCGTGCACTTCGGCTACCGGTCCTTCGGTGGCCCCCGCTTTCCCTATGTGCTGGGACTGCACCGCCGTGGCGACGTGACGCCCTACCTGAGTGGGACGGCGCGTGACGACTGGGAGGAACATCAGCGACTCTACGCCGACGAATGTGATTCCATCGAGGCGGTGTACCGAGCCGCCATCGTCGGCGACACAGAGGCCTTTACGCAAGGCGTGGCGCGTCTGCATCCGGGGCCGGAGCATCGAGAGGTCTGTCTCATCCTGCTGTCGAAGCTGGCGCACAAGCTTCGCTTTGAAGAGCACCCCGAGCGCCCCGGGTACGGCGGCGACTTCACCCAGGAGCGCGAACTGGCGCCGCGCTTCACCGCCGAGGACCTGGAGCGGCTGTGGCAGCGGTTCCAGGTCCTCGATGAGTCTCTGCGGGCTCCGGGCGGCCAGCAGTTCGTGCCGGGATACCAGTCCGGGCCGATGAGCTATCGCTTCGAGAGCATGCCGGAAGAGCTGTCAGTCGACGGATTCACCAGGGGCTGGGACTGAGTCGGCCGATATAGTGCCCTGTCACACAACCATCCCTGTATTCGGGCGCCGAGCCATCCCGGCTCGCGGCGTTGCGCTCGCTCAGTGGGTCCAACCGACCCACATCACTCGCGCGCCTTGCGATCCGGGCGCCTCGACACCCGAATTCCACAAGGCTACTTGTGTGACAGGACACTAGCCACTTCATCAGGCAGCTTGCTATCTCCATCCTCCTGTCTATCTTGATGGCAGCGCTCACGGGGGAGCCCCTTGTCCGCGGCAAGGTCCGAGACCACCCCGCCCTGTACAAAACATAGCTGACCCTTTCTTCAGCCCGACGCTGCGCGGACGACGGGCCTTCTCACGGAGGAAGGTGTTATGTCTATTGCCCCCCGCAAGTATCCCGCGGGCGATCTCGATCAACTCAAGCGCCAGGCCAAAGAGCTCAAACGCTCCGTAGCCGGCGGCGACGCGCAGGCACTGGTGCGGATCCAGACGCACATGTCACGCGATCCATCCCCAACCGAACCATTGCCCCTGCGCGACGCACAGCACGTGCTGGCCCGCGAGTACGGTTTCGGCAGTTGGGGCGACCTGTTGGCCTGGCACGGGTCCGACAGTTCGCAGCTGTGGCGCCGCATCACGGCCACGCGCGACGGCCGCGTCACCGACCTGCGTCGCACGCTGGAAGACCTGCACGAACCGCACGCGCAGTTGTTGATGTCGACGTTGAGCCGGCACGTCGGCCGCCCCGTCCGTGTCGATGTTGCCTACGTCGACTGCACCTGGTACGGCGAGTACATCAAGGCGGTGAGCCAACCGGCCTGCGGCTGGGCCTTCGAGGCCGACGGCTTCGCAGCCCCGGCCTGCCTCGACATCGGCATACCCATGGCCCACCGGCTGCTGGGCGACAGGCCATCGTCGGATGGTCTGGCCCTCGATGATTCGCAGGTGGCCAGGCTCGAACCCGTAGCGCGGCAGATTCTCGAGGACCTGCAGGTCATCTTCCAGCCCGCCGGCCGGGTGCGTCTGCGACAGATGCGCTTCCACGAAAACCCGGCCGACATGAACGTGGCGCACGCGAACGACGTCATCTACCTGGTGGGCTACGAGATCGCTGACCCCGACTCCGAACCGGGTGATATCTGGAGCCTGTTGAGCCTGGGCTACCCGGTGCTGGCCATCACCGAGCTGCTGGAGACGGTGCAGCGGCAGATGGCCGCGTAGACAGGTGGCGGGGACCGGCCTGGGGCTGGCCGAGCGGCGGATGGCATCTTGGACTCCTTCCGTCTTCAAACCGAAAAGTGTCCACCAAAGCGGGTCAACTCCAATCACAGCCTTGCGCGATATGTGGTCAGGTGCCCTGGCGTCTTGATGCTTCGACGATAGCGGACAGCGCACTGTCGAGTTCATCTGAAACCGGCGGTGCTTCGTGTTCAGACATGATCCTTCTCGCCTCAGTCACGCATCTGTCCTCCGTGCTCCTGGCACCGCCGTCGAGCCACGCCTGGTAGTAGTCGCGATCGAGCAGTTGCGGGAACCAGAGCTCCTGTCGGAAGTGCTCTGCGGTATGCATGGAATCAATGAAGCTGCCACCGGGACCGACCTCGTCAACAACTCCTAGTCCGAGTGCTTCGTCAGAAAAGTTCACAGTGCGCATCGTGGACTCAACGTAGCTGATGATCTCATTCTGCAGCAGAAGGATGTCGAGTGATGCGGCCTGGTCAACACCGCAGATTCCCATGTGTCCGAAGATGTCAGCACCGGCAGCAGCACCCATGGCGAGAGTAATGCCGGCTTCCATCCCTGCCTGTGCATCAGGTCGCTTGGAGTCAGTCAGGCCGACATTGATATACACGGGTAGTCCGTAATGCTTGCCCATCTGCGTCATGGCCACGCCGAAGATCGCCTGCTCCGGACCACAGAAGATCATCTGCGTCGTGCTCATGTCGAAGGCATGGCAGATCCCGCCGTAGCAGACCGGCATGCCCGGGCTGATCAACTGCGTGATACAGACTCCTGCGAGGATTTCCGCGTTTTCGACAGCAAGCGTTCCGCCGATGGAACACGGTGCAGAGAGGCCCATCTGGGCCATGGGGCCGACTGGCACGGGCATGTTCAGCCGCGCTGTTTCGTAGAGCAGGTCAATGCCGTGGAAGGGGAAGCGCAGTGGACTGATTGGCTCGAGGAACGGATAGCACAGAGGATACTTCCCGGCAGCCGCCTCGTCACCGCGCAGGGCGATGAGAATCTCGATGATATACTTCGCGGACTCTCGATCGTGAAACCAGAACATCACAGGTTTCGTCGTGTTTCGCAGGAGCGTTGCGCAGACTTCAACACAGCGATACCCGACAGGCGTTTCATGCGGGTCAGACATGGCTCCCGCGATGTTGATGTGCGTCAACGCGTCACAGAAGCGTGCTGCAGTGGCAACATCATTCATCGTCGTGAATCGGCGTTGTGTGCCAATGTCATCCACCCAGCTGGCTTCGCCAGCAATGCTGTTGTAGTTGCGGGCACCCTGCCCGAAACGGGCGGTCTGTTCCATGTCTCGGCCGAACAGCGTGAACTGCTTGCCGGCTGTTTCAATGGCGCGGGCCACGAGGTCAGCCGGAATACGAACACGTTGCTCGGTCCGATCAACACTGGCGCCGGCATCTTCGCAGCGGTTCAGCATGTCCTGGTGCGGGATGATGACACCCGTCCTCTCAAGTATGCTCAGTGACGCATCGTGTATACGAGTGATCTGGTCATCGGTCAGTATCCGGGACTGCATTCGTGCTATCTTCCCCCGTGAGGTGGTCATGGCAACTCGCCAGGGGGCCGCTGAACGGCGCCGGCGCCCTTGCTGATACCCACGCAGAGACGATCTGGCCATCCTCTACAGTTAGTGAGGATACACGATCGGTCGCCTCCACACGGGTGGCTGCGTGCAGGGAGAACCCCCGCGAGGCAAAGCACGGTAGGGGGAGGGTGGTATGGCAAGTCCCGGCCATACACTCTCCCCAGGTCCGTTACTCCGCGGGCTTCGACTGCACCGGTCTGAGGACGAGGGTCACCAGGGCGGCCACGACAAGGAGGATTGCGGAGCAGTAGTAGGCGAAGGTGAACGTCTGCGTCTGATCGTAAACCTGGCCGGCCAGCAGCGACAACGTGAAGCCCCCCAGACCCCACGCAGTGAAGACCAGGCCGTAGTTCACGCCGAAGTTGCGGATGCCGTAGTAGTCCTTCGTGATGGACGGGAACAGAGCGAGGTTGGCGCCGTAATTCGCGCCGACCAGGGCCGAGAGCAGGGCCAGGACGAGGCTCGACCCCAGCACATTGCCGGTCTCGGCCTGCGACAGGAGGATGATCGACACCGCCTGCAGGACGAAGAAGACGAACAGGGTCGTCTTGCGGCCGATCCAGTCCGAGACGATGCCGGCGACGATCCGACCCGCGCCGTTACCCACGGCCAGGATGGCCACCAATACGAAGCCAAGGCTGACGCCGGCTTGCACGTCAACCATCTTGGCCAGCTTGGAGATGATCATCAGGCCCGCACCCGCTCCGCAGGCATACATGAACCAGAGGACGTAGAACTGCCAGGTACGCAGCATCTCGACGGGGTTGTAATCGACCGTCGGTGCTGACGCGGCAGCGGTGGCCGTCGTGGCGCCGGCCGGCACGTAGCCCGCTGGCGGCGGCTGAAGGAGCTGGGCTAGACCGACGACGATCACGAGAAAACCGAGTCCCAGGACCATCAGCGAGATCGACAGGCCGTGCAGACGGATCAGCGTCTTCACCAGAGGTGCCACGTAGACGCTGGCGAGCCCGAACCCGGAGACGACGATGCCTGCGATCAGACCGGTTCGCGCGGCGGGAAACCACTTCACGGCGGGCGGTGTCGCCGACGCGTACCCGAAGCCGATGCCGGCCCCGGCGAGAAGACCGAAGCCGAGGATGAAGCCAAGAACCGTCGTCGTCTGGCTGGCGGTCAGAAGGCCGATGCTCACCAGCAGGCCGCCGATGCTGGCGACCGTACGGGGGCCGATGCGGTCCTGCATGCGGCCCGCCGGCACCATGATGAGCGAGAAGACCAGGCAGGCCACGGAGTAGGGCAGGGATCTTGCCGCCTCTGACCAACCCCAATCGTCGGGGATCCCCTTGCGGACGACGCTCCACGTGTAGAGCACGCCGAGGGAGAGATTGATGCCCAGACCGGCGAAAGCGACGGTCCAGCCGCGGTTCTTCATGGCGAGCCGGGTCGGATCCACGGCAGATGCTCCTTCAGACATTCGAGTCTCCCCTCCATACAGTTCGCCGGCGATCGAGCCATCGCTCGCGCCGACTGCTCATCCCCCCGCGCCTCAACGCGCGGACCACCATCTTCAACTCAGACGTCCGAATTCAGGCACGGACCGGTGCCGACTACCAGTACCAGTCGGTGCCAATACCGATCTCACACCGCAGGGACTTCACGCCCGCCACGCGCTGCGCGATCTCGGGTACCAGCTCCAGTGTCTTCACCGAGTTGACCGTGCCGCCGATGACCACCGCCCCGTCGTCGGCCGTGACCTCGATGCCGGCACCGCGGGCGTCAGGATTCTTCGCCAACGTCGCCCAGACGCGACAGCTGAGCGTCACGTCGTCGAGGCCCTTCTGACTCTCGGGCGTCGCCTCAAACTCCTTCTGGGCAGCCATCCCGGCGATGGTCGCACAGGCATTCTCTGGACCAATCTTCCCGAGGTTCAGGATCATGTCGTAGAGGCTGGGATCCTCCCACTCCACCCCGTAGAGCAGCCGCGCCCAGCGGCTGCGCTCCTTGTCCACCCGCTGGATGTAGGCGACGGCCTCATTCTGCGAGAGGCCCTCCTCCTGCATGGTCGCCACGATCCGATACTGCATGTCCGCGATTACGCGCACGCGCAGGACCTGGGGCAAATCGGCCAGGAGAAGATGCCCGGTGATCCCGTGGTAGACGAGGTTGCCGTCCCGCACGTGGTCCAGGATGACGGCCGTCACGCACTTCACGTAGGCCAGTCGCTTGCCCGGGACCTGCTGCCAGAACGGCGGCGCTCCGGACAGCGTCTTCCCCAGCTCCTTCTCGGAGATCCCATAATCCCGGGCGGCTTCGCTCAGCACGTCCTCGCGGCTGAGAATCGGGTAGCCGAGCTGCTCAGAGAGCTGGGTGGCGACGACGCTGCCGCCCGCGTGGGACCCGCGACAGATGGTGATGACCGCCATGCAGACTCTCCTTCTTGTCGGTTCGGCGATGGTGACAGCGCGCAACGGAACGCGACGGGGGAGGAAGCCCCCCCGAAGTCACGTACACGAGACGACCCTATCTGGTCAAGAGGTCGGGCCCCGGCGGTGACGCGCAACCCAGAGGATTGGTGCGAGGACTGTCCCGCCAGCCGTGGCCGGAACCGGGCGAACCGATCGCCCGCAGCCGGGCAAGTATTGCATTCGGATTCTCACAGAGGAGCCCTGAACTACGGGGTGAGGCAGGGCCCCGAATCAAGGCGTGAGCGGCGTGAGCGGGGTTCCTGACGCCGAGTTGGCGTGGCAAGAACTGTCAGGTGGTGAATGCTTCAGGCTGCCGAGCCTGAGTACTCCATGTCGAACTGTTGCTGTGGATGGGGCCGCGCCGCTGCGATCGGCGGCGCCCGTGCCGGCAGGCCAACCCCTTCCCTACGGATGGACCGCGGGTCGGTGAGAGCCGCCACAATCTTCACGTTTCCGCCGCGATACACAGGTGGGTACTCTGGTGTCGCCGCTGGTCTCCGTCTTGCAGCCGTGGGCGGCATGTCATTCGCCTACACCCATGCCGATGCCCCTGCCTACCGCCGCCGCACGCCCGAGAAGGAGCCCCTCTACCAAGTCCTGGCTGAGCATCTGGAGACCTTCTTCGAGCGCACACGTTCTTCCGATCGACAGTTACCCGCACACGTCGAGAAGGAGCTGCGCACCTACCTTGATTGCGGCATCCTGGCACATGGCTTCCTGCGGGTTCGGTGTGAAGCCTGCACTCACGAACGTGTAGTGGCGTTTTCCTGTCAGCGACGTTCCTTGACTCACTATCGATAACACCCTTCTTCCTCACTAACCGTACGGCTACTTCGACTACCACATTGGCTTCACGAGGGAATCGATCAGGCATTTCAAACTGCTATAGCCCCTCAAATCATCTGCACCAACGTCTTGGAGCGCCCAGCCGCCCGCATCGGTGTATGTCACGCGCCAGCACGTTGCGCTGACTCTGTATTTCCGATCATGGAGTTATCGATATGGATCCTGCTTCTGCGACCTACAAGCTGTTCGACGCCAACTGCTTGTTGGGCCGTCACATGAGGCTGCAGGCCAACCAGCCCCACACTGCCGCGGACCTTCTTGCCGATATGGACCATATCGGCGTGAGTGAAGCCCTCGTTCTGGACTGCCTCTCGCGCGAGAACCACCCCATCATGGGCAATGAGCGCATCCTCGAATTCTCCGCCGATCAGCCACGTTTGCACCCCGCGTGGGCAGTCATGCCCCATGCCCCAGACGATGAACAGCCCCAGGGGAAAGATCTCCTTGACGCCATGCGCGAACATCATGTGGGCGCACTCTTTCTGTTCCCCGAGCAATACAACTTCACCCTGAGCGATTGGTCCGTCGACAGCTTCCTTGAGCCCCTCGCCGCAGTGGGCGTACCGCTGTTTATCAACTACAACGAAGTGGGCCAACCCATGCCCTGGGACCAAACCGATTGGGACCCGGTCGTCGCCCTCTGCAAGCGTTTTCCCAATCTGCCCATCATTGTCAGCGAAAATCGCATGCGGCGCAGCAACCGCCAGATTTACCGCGCACTTGAAACTTGCTCCAATCTGCGCATCGAACTGAGTGGCTATTGGTTGCATCGAGGCATCGAATACATCACCGAAACCTTCGGTGCCCACCGCCTCATCTACGGATCTAACTGGCCCCACCACGGGCACGGCGACACCACCTGCACCCTCACCACGGCCGACATCTCCGACCAGGACAAACGCCTCATCGCGGGAGATAACCTGCGCGCCCTGATCGCCTGGTGTGACATCGAACATCCCGATGTGTCGCTTCCCGATCCTGCCGACGAATTTGTCAGATTCGGCCAGACAGGCGTTCGCCCCGATGACATGACCTTTGCCGACAACCACGGCCACATGGGCGGGCTGGCCTGCCACTACCACCTTCCGAATGGCACATTAGACGGTATCGTGGCCGACCAGGAACGCTTCGGTATCGAGAAGAGCATCATCTTCAGCTTCAGCGGCATCTTCAGCGACGAACAGCCCGGCAATGACATCGTCGCCCAAGCCGTCGCCGCGCACCCCGATTTCTACGTCGGGCTCACCATGCTCAACCCGAGTCGCGGCGAAGATATGATGCTCGCCGAGCTCGAACGCGGCAAAGCCATGGGCCTGCGCGGCGTGAAGCTTATTCCCACCTACCAGGGCTATCCCGAGGAAGGGCCAAGTATCGACATTGCCTGCCAATGGGCCGACGAGCAAGGACTGATTATGCTCAACCACCATTGGGGCAGTGCCGAGCAGATGGAACGCCTTGTGAGCACCTACCCCAACGTGTGTTTTATGACCGGCCACACCACCACGGCATATGCACACGTCATGAAGCGGTATGACAATCTCTACGTCTGCTCGTGCCCGCTCATTCCGCCAAGCGCCTGCGCCGATGTCGTCAGCGCCATCGGTGCCGACCGCCTCATGTTCGGCTCAGACCTGCAAGATCTCCCCATCGCCTGGGGCCTGGGCCCAATCGTCTTTTCCCGCATCCCTCCGGAAGACAAGAAGATGATTCTCGGCGACAACCTCAGACGTGTCCTCGATCAGTACGGCTATACTGCCAGCCAACCCGTTGCCGCAGACCGCCCGGGATCCTGACATGCCCATCCACCAGTCATTCTGCTACCCCCTGTTCATGGCCGAGGGAATCTCACTCGACGATCTCTTCGCGAAAGCCAAGTCGCTTGGCTATGCCGCAACTGAGATGTGGTTTCGCGATGGAGATTTCGCACAATGGGCTGACACGGTGCACAAGCACAAGCTGCGTATTGCGAGTATCTGCGGCCACGACACGCTTGGCGTGGGCATGAACGACCCCGCCGAGCACGATCGGATCGAAGGCGAGATCCGCGAGTCAATCGACGTGGCAGTGCAATATGACATTGCCGGGCTGATCACGTTCGCGGGCAACCGGCGGGACGGCCTGACCGATGATGAGGCATTGGATATCAGCGCGACCCTTCTTCGCCGCGTCGCGCCCTATGCCGAGGAAAAGGGCGTGAACCTCAATATGGAACTGCTCAACTCCAAGGTCGATCACGCCGGCTATCAGGGCGATCACACCGCATGGGGCGTGGCCCTGTGCGAAGCAGTGGGCAGCCCACGTGTGAAACTGCTCTACGATATCTATCACATGCAGATCATGGAGGGCGATGTCATTCGCACCATTCGCGACAGCATCAATTGGATCGGCCACTTCCACACGGCTGGCAATCCGGGTCGCAATGACATGGACGATACGCAGGAGCTCTGTTACCCCGCGATATGCAAAGCCATTGCGGAAACAGATTACGACCTGTACTTGGGCCACGAATTCACTGCCAAGGGCGACAGGCTCGAAGCCTTGGCGGCAGCGTACGACACCTGCAGTGTGGACTGAATAACTCAGCCGCCGGACAGGTCGGACTTCAGAACTGACCTCAGACTTGAAGCAATGATCGAACACTCCAAGGAAACTCAATGAGCGACACGCCACTGACAACCGAACAGAAGACCGAGCAGCTAGCCCTGCAAGGCGGACTGAAGGCCGTCTCTACCATCGAAGGCAAAGGTCAGCCGAAGATCGGTGCTGAGGAGTTCGTGTCCGTCGCTGAGCGATTCGGCTTTGAAGGCGACGAACTGGCAAGAATCCGAGACATCGCTGAAACACGCGACTGGGAGCAAGGGCCGTTTCTGGCCAACTATTACAGCGACCTGCCCGAGACCAAAGTCAACGCCTTCGAACGCGTCGCCAAAGAAGTGATGGGGGCCCCATTCGCAACTGGCGTCAGTTCAGGCACCGGTGCGTTGCACAGCGCGTTCGTTGCCTGCGGCGTTGGGCCGGGCAGGGAAGTCATCTGTCCCGCCGTTGGTTTCTATGCAACCGCTGCGGCCGTCGCCATGGCGGGCGGCGTGCCTGTGTTTTGCGACGTAGATGAATCTCTGAGCATGGATCCGGACAAGCTCGACCATCTGATCAACGAGCGCACCGTGGCATTGGCACCTACCCACACCATGGGTGGCATCTGCCCGATGGACCGCATCATGCAAGTTGCCCGCAAGCACAATCTCAAGGTCGTGGAAGACTGCGCCCAGTCATGCGGCGGAAGACTGAATGGCCAGTTCGTCGGCACCTTCGGAGACTTCGGTTGCTTCAGCATTTCAGCCTACAAAATCGTCGGCGGCGGCGAAGGCGGACTGGTTCTCTGCAAGAATCAGGAAGACTGGGACCGCGTCAACGGTCTGGCGGAAGGCGGCGGACTGTGGCGGCCCAACCGATTTGGCGAGACACGCTATGAGGGTGAACTGATCATCGGTGGCAACTACCGCATGTCAGAAATCGAGGCGGCCGTCGATGTGGTGCAGATGTCGAAAATGGAGCAGACCGTCGGCCGTTTCCGCGAAGCATTTGGCCGCATCATCAGCCAACTCGAAACCTTCACTGAGATTACGCCCAAGCTCCGCCACACACCCGATGGCGAAGTCGGCTATACACTTCGCTTTTTCTCCGAGTCGGTTGAGCTGGCGGTCAAAATCGCCGAAGCACTCAACGCCGAGGGTGTTGGTGCCGGCACGCGCGGCGGAGACGGTAACCCCGACTGGCACATCTACCACCACATGCTGCCCCTCAAACAGCACTTCGCCTGCAACTGCTACGACGGCGACGGGCAATCAACATATGCACATGGCACATGCCCCGTGGCCGACGATCTCTTCGAGCGCATGGTCAGCATCGGCATTAACCAATGGTATACTCAGAGCGATTGCGATCACATCGCGGCTGGCATTAACAAGGTGCTCAGGGCCTATTGCACGCCAGCGGCTGGCGGGAGACCATGGTAGAGTCGTAATGGTCTGCACCGCGTGCACATCCTGGCGCCAGAGGGCGAGGGTGCACTCCTGCAGCCCCTCGCCGTCTTGCTAATTGACAGAATCAGCCGATCACCCGCATCGGTAGCAGCGGCTTGTCGGGGTCAATACCGAAGTCTACATCGACCACGTCGTCGTGACGGGAGAACGTGTGGTACCGGGCGCTGACATGCATCTGCCCCAAGTTACTTCCGAGCCAGATGCCTGTCGATATCCTGTCGTCAGTCGCACGAGGTCGCCGCGCAGTAGCGTCCGGCGTCGGGAGCCATGACGGACCGTCGAGGAGACCTCCGCAGTCGCTCCCGGGTGCCTTGATGCTTCTCCTGGGCGGCCCTATGGTTGGCAGCCATGTTGCTCGTCAGACATCGCTATCCGTACCGAGTGACCGCCGCCCGACACGGCGAGTTCTCCGGGCAGGTCTGAGTCAACTCAATCCACCTGCACCTGCACAGATCCCGTGTCCTGCGTCTGAATCGTGGCGACTCCCTGGGAAACATCGAAGGCAGATTGAGCGCTGAGCCAAACCTCTGCACGAAGCTCACCGAGCCACAGCGTCCGTCGTCGTGGCCCTGCCCTTTGGCTTGCCGCCGATACCGGAGGCGGCGCAAAATCTGATCCGGAACATGGTGACCTCATCTGGTCTTGTCGCTTGACGGGACGGTGTTGGTCGCAACGATATGTCTCACGGTAGCCTTGAGCGAACATGAGTGGTCTCCTATTCGCACCTCGTGCCAGCGCCCGCAACCGCCATTGTCGACGAGCGGGCCCCACGTTGACCGGTCCGCGGACATCCGCGCGTCTGCAGTCCGTTCCTCTTACCTTTCCGCTTCCCACCCACACCCGATGAACGCCGCATGAGTCTCAACTACGTCGGTCCCGAAAAGGAAGGTCAGACATGAACATGAGAACGCTGGGAAGAACGGGGCTCGAAGTCGGCGAGTTGTCTCTGGGCGCAGCCTTCGTCACCAAAGGTGAAGACGGCTTCAAGGGGACACTCCCCGTGGTCAGGCGCGCACTCGAACTGGGAATTAACCTGGCGGATACATCTGCGGATTACGGCGACAGCGAAGAGGCGCTTGGCTGGGCGCTGGAAGAGGCAGCCAAACCCTGCATCGTGTCGACCAAACTGGGCCCACCCCCAGGATGGACGGATTTCCAGCCCAAAGACAAGGACCAGCTACGTCGCATCGTCGATCTCTGTCTGACGAACCTGCGGCGTGATGTCATAGACATCATGATGGTGCACGAGCCGGATCGCCCCGGGCAGTTCGATTGGTACCAGGACGATATCTCGTTTCACGGTCCGGTCGTCGACCTGCTGCAGGAGCTCAAGGACGAAGGCGTCATCAAACACATCGGCATTGGCGGGACCGGCGTATACGAGCTGGCCCGGCTCTGCGATACCGGCCTGTACGATGTGGTGCTGACGGCGTTCAATTCGAGCCCCCTGTGGCGGGATGCGCTGACGCACGTCATCCCTGTCGCCAACCGCCACGATATGGGAGTGTTTCTGGCGTCACCCACGCAGCAGGGGTGGCTGGTGAAGAAGTATGACCTCGACAACGGCGTGCGCTGGCTGTCGCCGCCGAGGCGTGCCCAGCTGCAGGCATTCTATGACTTCATCGATGAGATCGACATGGAGCTGCCCGTATTCTGCCTACGCTGGGCCCTGGGTGTGCAGGGGGTGTCCACGGTTCTGACAGGACCGCGCAACGTGGCTCAACTGGAGCAGAACTTCCAGGCAGTGGAACAGGGCCCGTTGCCGGAGGATGTCTGCAGCCGTCTGGACGAGATATACAACATGCTGCCACACAGACCATTCGAAGAACCGGCAATCTGTCGATTGGAAGACCCCAAGTACTGGGGGCCTGGGCGGGTGAGTTAACGGTTGCGGGAACCCGCCGTCGTCTGCAGTCTGTTCCCCACACCGTTCCAATCCCGCCTTCGCCTGAGGAGCGTCGCATGAGAATCGCCGTCGCCATGTACGGCCAGGAGACCTCCAGTTTCAGCCCTGTGCCGACGACGCTGGACACCTTCCGACTCTACGGGCTGTTCGAGGGCGACGACGTTCTGCAGCAGTGTCCCCACGGCAGCTCCCTCGGCGGCTTCGTCGAGGTGATGAAAAACGCCGGCATCGACTGGACCCCACTGCCGATCGTCTACGGTTGGGCTGGCGCCAGCGGCGCCCTCACCGCTGACACCCTCGAGCACTTCGCGGCGCAGTTGCGGGCGGTCCTGCGCGACGCACCCCCGCTGGATGGCTTCTACTTCGGCCTGCATGGAGCGGCCGTCGCCGACGGGGAGCCGGACACTGAAGCGTACCTGCTCCGGATCGTGCGCGATCACGTGCGCCCCGACGTGCCCGTCGTCGCCTCCCTCGATCATCACGCCAACCTGACCCAGGCCATGGTCGACCACCTTGATGCTCTCGTCGCCCACCGCACGCAGCCGCACGACCAGCGCAACACCGGGCAGTTGGCGGCGCACCTGCTGCTCGGCATCCTGCGCGACGGCACCAGACCGGTCACCGCCTGGCGCAAGATCCCGTTGATCACGCACCAGGAGCAGTTCCTCACCGCGGCAGGACCGATGAAGGCGTGGTTCGATCTGGCGCGCGACATCGAGACGCGTCCTGGCGTGCTGTCCGCCTCGACGCTGCCGATGCAGCCCTGGCTCGACGTGCCCGAAGGCGGCTGGGCCGCGGCAGTTGTCACCGATGGCGACCGCGATCTGGCCGAGAGTCTGGTCGACGAGTTGGCCCAGGATGCCTGGCGCCGCCGCGACGACTTCTGCCGCCTCGACAGCATCCCTCCAGCCGACGCCGTCGAACGTGCCAATGCGGGGGAACGCGGTCTGTTCGTGCTCACCGACACGGGCGACAACATCTGGGGTGGCGGCGCCGGCGACAGTACCACACTGCTCGCCGAGCTTCTGCGCCAGGACCTGCGTGGCCTCGCGCTGGTGCCGATGCTCGATGCCGACACTGTTCGGGCCGCCATCGACGTCGGCGTGGGGGGCACGCTGGAGCGCGCTGTCGGGGGCCGCCTCGATCCGAACTGCGGGCCACCTCTGCCGATCTCCGCTCGCGTCGCCGCCATCGGCGGGGGCTGGCTCGAGGCAGCGGTCCTTGGCTATAAGTCCTTCGACATGGGGCGCGCTGTCCTGCTCGAGATCGGCAAGGTGCGTCTCGTGGTCACCGAGGAGCGCGGCGTCTCGGGCAACCACCCCGTGGTCTATGAACACTTCGGCCTGGACGTGGCCGACGCCCACATCGTTGTCATCAAGACGGCGAGCAACTGGCAGTACTACAACCCGTGGCTGGGCGAGGTGATCCGCGTCGACACACCTGGAGCGACGACGTCGCATCTCGAGGACCTGCCGTGGCAGCTCCTGCCGCGGCCGATCTATCCCTTCGACAGCGACACATCGTTCCCTGCCGGAAGCTGATCGTCTTGGACCTGCACATCACACGGCATGGACAGGTGCTGCCGCCTGGCTCCGACACATGGACTCGGGCCGACTATCCCGGCGATCCGCCGCTGAGTAACTTGGGGTACGAGCAGGCGCGTTGCCTTGGTGAACGGCTGCGGGATCTCGGTTTCACCGGCGCCATCTACGCCTCCCCGTACCGGCGCACATTGCAGACGGCCTGTGAGCTTGCCGAGGTCCTCGACCTGGTCGTGCAGCCCGTCGCTGCCCTGCGGGAGATCGTCATGCGCGACGACCAGATGCAGGGCTTCGTCGGCATGAATGCCGCGCAGTTGCAGGCACTGCATCCGCGCGTGCGCGGGACGGCGGCGTTCGGCGAGGAGCCGTGGTGGACGACGGCGGCTGAGACCGATGCCGACTTCCGGATCCAGCAGCCGCCGGCGTACTCGCTGTCCGGCGCGCTCGCCGGTGGCGATCTGGCCCTGCACCGAGGCGGCGGTGATCGTGGCCAACAGGGGCTCGTCCTCCCACAGTGGATCGACGTTGCCTTCTTCCAGCACGCCGACGGTTAGTGAGGATAGAGGTGTAAATCGTTAGCTCGTCAAGCGAGCATCGGGGTCTGTTGTGGTCCACTGCACGCGTGTTTTCGCCTTGCCCTGGGCCGGAGGGTCTGGTTGGGGCTGTTGGCAGCGGCGATGTGATGCCCGGAGCGATGAGGAGACCCGAATCACGGCGTGAGCGGGCACCCCTCACGCCGAGTTGGCGTGGCGAGAACTGTCAGGTGGTGAATGCTTCAGGCTGCCGAGCCTGAGTACTCCATGTCGAACTGTTGCTGTGGATGGGGCCGGGCCGCTGCGATCGGCGGCGCCCGTGCCGGCAGGCCAACCCCTTCCCTACGGATCGACCCCGGGTCGGTGAGAGCCGCCACAATCTTCACCTTTCCGCCGCACCGATCACATACGGTCACATCAAACTGGAACACCCGAGCCAGCAGCACAGCCCAGGCCAATCTATGCTGTGGCTGCGCCGGTGTGGTCTGCGCCGCGCTGCCGCCGGTGCCGGTCTCCTCCACAGGTTTCGGACCCGGTACGATCTGCGCCCGGTCGGTGGCGAGCAATTCCTCGGGGGACAACACGATCTGATACGTACCGTCGGACCAGATGGACTTCAGCGAAAAGGCGACATGCGAAGGCCTTCCGCCGTCCGCATCCAGGATCTGCAGACGCCCGGCGGCCAGGGGCGGACGAATCACGTAGCGGCACAGCTTTTCCGACAACGCGAAAAAAGGCGCGTCGTGGCCCACTACAGACCCGATGCTGTCTTGACGCGCTATCGATTACAACCTTAATCCTCACGAACCGTCCGGCAACCTGGGTCAATGGACATGCGTAAGGGCATCCCCGCCGAATACCACTCCTACCTCAGCACCCGCCACAGCACGACCGTGCGCCCCGAGCAACGGCAGGGCCTGTCGCTGCGAGGGTTGTGGACCGGGTTGTATCTGAGCCTGTTTCTGGCCATCGGCGCGCCCTATGCCGATACCGCCATGCACGCCTCCTTCATGGCGTGGGACTTCAACACACCGGGCGCCATCTTCCTCTTCCTCCTGCTCATCGGCGGCATCAATGCCCTCCACAAGATCACGGCGCGCTCCATCGGCCGGGCTGCCGGTCTGGCCACAGCCTGCCTGCTCCTCTACCTCGGCTACTACCTGCCGGCAGAATCCCTCGATCCCCTCTCCCCCGGACTGATCTTCAACTCATCGCTGGTCGGCTCCTCTGTCCTCAACGCGGTCATGGTGGCCCGGGGACGTACGCTGGCGCTGAATCGCTCTGAGCTGATCCTCGTCTACGTCATGTTGCTCATCGTCTCCGCCCTCTGCAGCATGGGCATGAGCGAGTACCTGATGCCTACCATCGCCGCCTTCTTCTACTACGCCTCGCCCGAAAACCAGTGGATGGAGAAGCTCCTGCCCCATCTGCCGGATCACACCGTTCTGGTGAACGACGGCAACGACAACCGGGCCTTCTTCGAAGGCGTGGCTGGAGCCGGCGAACAGATTCCCGTACAGGCCTGGATCGAACCCCTGTGCTGGTGGGCCGTCTTCCTCCTCGCCCTGTATGTCGCCATGATCTCCACGGCCGTCATCCTGAGACGGCAGTGGATGAACCGGGAGCGACTGGCCTACCCCATCGCCCAGGTCGCTCTGACCATGATCCAGGGGGAAGACGAAACACGACTGGTGAATCGGTTCTTCACCCACCCTCTCATGTGGGTGGGTTGCGCCCTGCCTCTGGCGATCGGCAGCCTGAGAGCCATACACGGATACGTGCCGACCGTGCCCTTCTTCAGACTGGTCTGGGCCGATCCGTTCTTTCCGAGCCCACAGCAGTTGCGCCTCAACTTCGCCATCATGGGTTTCTCCTATCTGATCAACACCAGCGTGTCGGCGGGACTGTGGATCTTTCATCTGTTGTGCAAGATCGAAGGGGAACTGCTGCTGCTGACGGGTGTCAGGTCCAGCCAGAAGTTCGTGTATGGTATCGCCGACCAGCCCTACCTGGCTTTCCAGAATGGCGGCGCTCTGATCGTCATGGTCCTGGTGAGCCTGTGGACGGGGCGACAGCACTTCGGCAACGTCCTGCGCAAAGCTCTCGGCAGGGCCCCCGAGGTGGACGACAGTGACGAGATCATGTCCTACCGGGCAGCGGTGGCCGGGCTGCTGGGCGGTGTGGGCGTCATGTGCGGCTGGTTGTGGGTCATGGGCACTCCGGTATGGGTAGCGGCCCTGTTCGTCTGCCTCGCCATGGTGATCTTCGTCGGCATCACGCGAGTGGTGGCCGAGGCTGGTATCGCCGCCGTGCGCTCACCGCTGATCGCCCCCGATCTGATGATCCAGGGCCTCGGTTCCAGCCTGATCGGCAGCAGCGGCGTGTTCAACCTGTCCCTGGCCTACATCTGGTGCGCCGACATCCGGGTGTTCGTCATGGGTATGTGCGCCAACGGTCTGCGGCTGATCGAGGAGATGGACCTGGGCAGCCGCCGGCGGGTCTTCTGGTTTCTCCTGCTCGCGGTTCTGGTCGGCGGCATCGGCTCCTGCTGGATGGTTTTCCACATGGCCCACCGGCACGGGGGCATCAACCTCGTGGGCTGGTTCTTCAAAGGCGGGCCCGTCGTGGTCTTCGACAGTGCCGTACGCTACATGGAGCCCAAGGGAGTGGCCTGGGACGGCCTGGGCTTTCTTGTCGGTGGTGGCGGCGCCATGATGCTGCTCTCCTGGCTACGCCATCATCTGTCGTGGTGGCCGTTGCATCCCATCGGTCTGGCTGTCGCCGGCAATCACGTGATGAGCCTGATCTGGTTCAGCGTGTTCCTGGCCTGGGGTGCCAAGAAGCTGGTCCTGCGCCTGGGGGGGCCGTCGGCGTACCGTCGCAGCGTCTACTTCTTCCTGGGCCTCATCGTCGGTGAGGCCCTGTGCACCGGCTTGTGGATCATCATCGACTACGTCACCGGCAAGATGGGCAACCGCCTGTTCGCGATATAGGAGATGGAGGATAGAAGCCGTGTCTAGGAAACCCAATATCTTGGTCATCTTCATGGATCAGCTTCGGGCTGATGTCTGCGGTTGTTACGGTGGCTGGTCATCGGCGACACCGAACCTTGATCGGCTAGCCGCCGGCGGCACGGTGTTCACGCAAGCTTATCTTGGCAACACCTAGCGGAAATGCTCGCTGTTTATAGTATTGGTCTTGCGTAGCACCGTTATCCCACCCATGCAGGCGTACCTCGCAGTCTCCAAAATCTGCAAGTGCTTGCGTTGAGAGAACACTGATCACTGCAAACAGTAGTAAACATTGTACTGCAAGGAATCGATTCCTCATCTTGTCCTCCACAGGTGTTGGATGATGTGCCAGGCTCTGAGATCGCCGTGCTTTCATACGAGTGAGGATAAAGGGGGTCATCGATAGTGCGTCAAGCGAGCATCGGGGTCTGTTGTGGTCCACGGCACGCCTATTGCCGCCTTGCCCTGGGCCGGAGGGTTTGGTTGGGGCTGGTTGGGGCTGTTGGCAGCGGCGATGTACGCCCGGAGCGATGAGGAGCCCTGAACAACGGGGTGAGGCAGGGCCCCGAATCAAGGCGTGAGCGGGCACACGGGGGTCCCTGACGCCGATTTGGCCTGGCGAGAACTGTCAGGTGGTGAATGCTTCATGCTGCCGAGCCTGAGTACTCCATGTCGAACTGTTGCTGTGGATGGGGCCGCGCCGCTGCGATCGGCGGCGCCCGCGTCGGCCGGCCAACCCCTTCCCTACGGATGGACCGCGGGTCGGTGAGAGTCGCCACAATCTTCACCTTTCCGCCGCACCGATGACATACGGTCACGTCAAACTGGAACACCCGAGCCAGCAGTACAGCCCAGGCCAATCTATGCTGTGGCTGCCCCGGCGTAGTCTGCGCCGCGCTGTCGCCGGTGTCGGTCTCCTCAACAGGTTTCGGACCCGGTACGATCTGTGCCCGGTCGGTGGCGTTGGGCGCCAGCACGCCGTGATACCGCACCAGGTTGAGGCGGGGCGGCGGCAGCAGGGCGGCCAGCTTCTCGAGCAATTCTGCATACTGCAGATCGTAGAGGGTTTGCACCTTGCCCGGAGCGGCGATCAGGTCGCCGCTGAAGCCGACGCGGAGTCCGTCGATCTCGGCCACGAGCGCGATGTGCCCGAGGGTGTGCCCGGGTGTGGGCTGGATGAAGAAACGGCAGGATCCCCAGGAAAAGGTCTCGTAGTCTTCCAGCACCCCTGCTGTGCGCACGCTCTGCGCCAGGGTGAAGAAGGTCTGGCGAACGTGGTAGATGTCGTAGATCTGACGGGAGCCCCAGAAGACCTCCACCTCCTCGAAGTAGGATCGCTCGTGGGCCGGCACCAGGATCGGAATGTCGCGCTCGTTGGCCAGGTGATCGCCCTGCAGTCGACCTGGCTGACACCCAGCTCCGACAGCTCGTCGAGGACCGCGCCGGTGCCGAAATCGATGAGCAGAGCCCGGCGACCGTCACGGACGACGTAGACGTTGCAGGTGTCCCGGAAGAGGAACAGGTTCTCTGAGAGTTTCTCCAGCATCGGGGTCTCCTCACGGTGCCGCGGACGATGCGGGCCAGTAGGATTGGTCCGCATGGTGCATAGAATAGGAAAAGGGGACCCGAGCTCGGTAGCTCCACAGCACGATATGACGCAAAGGGGCTTCTGTCCGTCCTGCCTGGGACGACGCATGACCGTTACGGCGGCGCGGCTGGTCGAGGAAGTGCTGCCCGCAGTTCCCGTGCGCCAGTGGGTGGTGAGAGAGCTTTCCCTACGAAATCCGCTATCGCCAGGCCTGGGACGGTAAGTTGGTCAGCACCGTGCAGGCCGTGTTCCTGCGGGTGGAAAACGGGTGGTGTGCAGCGCTTTGGGAGCTCGGCGAATCTCAATCCATCTCCATCGCGCTTGCCACGGGCACACCAGATTCACGATAATGGGCCCTTGTCCGTCCTAACCGTCGAGATCTCGGCAGCCTAGGCAGATCTCTGCTCATCCACAGCAGCGCGGTCAGACAGTCCGACGTCAAGGGAGTGTATTCGAACCTGGGAGAAGGATGTATGTGGCGCCGAGAGAGCAGAATCACCCGAAGCACTCGCAGCGATCCTGAGGTCGGTCTCAGTATCGTCGCTGTGATGGGATTCGCGGAATACCTCTTTGTCGCAATCCTGATGGCCAATCCCTGTGCATCGACGGCGCAGATTTCCCGGCTCGTCATCGGAGAGGGCGGTGTGGACTGGGTGGAGTCTATCGAGCAGACAGTCGGTCTGGATACGTCCCTGGCCGCTAACGGACTGCAGCCCGTCGAGTTGGACCCTTCGGTTAATATCAACGTGGGACCGCTCACCGAGAGCGGCCAAAACACCAACATCTTTGGCGGCGTCTGGCTTATCTCTTCCAGTGCTCCCGCGGATCTGTCGACGGATGGCAGCCCTTACATCTACGGGGCTCCCGGCAGGCGAGAAGCAATCGACGGCGACGTCAGCCTCCCCACCTACACCGGTGCCATCACCAACTACAGTATCGATTTCGGCCTTCCCCTACCCATCAATCGTGTGGTGTTCTTCCCTCCGGCTAGCGGCGGCGGAGCGCAGCGAGCGTTGATCAAGGATCTGTACCCGCGACAGTATGTGGTTTCGGGTTCTCTTAGCGAAATAGAGTATCTGACCACTTCCAGGTCGACCGATTTCGACGATGTGCTGAAACGCAAACTCGCCCAGAGCGAGCGGGTCGCCGATGTGCGGTTTCCAATCCAGTTTCTTCGTTTCGTGAAGGTGCGCTTTCCGGTACCGGGTTTTATCGCGGAGATCGAGGTCTACGGGGAAGGTTTCGCCCCGCAGGCCCGTTATGTCTCGCAGCTGTTCGACATGGGCGCACCGGTGACTTTCGGCCGGCTGCACTATGTCTTCGAGAAGTATCGCAAGGCGGGTTTTGACGCCGAGCCGGCGATCGCACCCGACGCACCTGTACATCTCGCCGTCGAGATTCGCAGCGGACGGGATGAGACCCCGAGGGTTCATCATATCATCACGGAATTGGGTACTGAGCGGGTCGTAGATCTTACTACGTTCAATCGCGCTCCCGCTCCAACTGGCGGCAGCTGCAGCTTCTGCACCTCAGCAGGCGCACCTGGTCAGCGAGGTTCGGTCCAAGATGACATTGCCAACTGGAGTTTCTGGTCGGTTCCTCACTTGAGCACAGGCGAAGAGATCCGTGCACCAGACGGGCGTCGGTTTTTCAAGGTGCGGATGTTCTTTACCAGCGAAGAGGTTTTCGCGTACGGCCGCCTGAAGTCGCTGTCCATAGAGTATTCGCCGCTGCTGGCCGACCGGGTGCTTGGCGAGATCGCGAGGGCCGACGAGCCCCAGCCGGTGGCCGACGTCGTTGAAGTGTCGATAGGAGAGCCGGTCATGATGACGTACGATGTGCGCGCCGATTTCACCTCAGCGTCACAGGGCGGCTTCGACGCGATACGGATAGTGACGCCCGAAGCGGTAGACTTCCAACGGTTCGAGATGGGGGAGCCGCTGGCGGAGTTCGAGCCTGACAGTCTCGTGGTGGGCGATCGGGCACTAGAGGTCTACTTCCCGTCGAACCCGGTAGAGCCGTCTGCCAACGTGCCTCTGCGTCTGATCTTCGCCACGCGCGTGTTCAACTTCAACACGTTGTTCGAGGGCGAGGTGTTTCAGATCGCGGGTAAGAACCTGCCGCAGTCGATTAACAGCGGTGACGCTACACCCCTGGTCTCAACTGATGATCTGCGGGTCATCGCGCCTGTGGATAGACTGGAGGTGATATCGGAGCTGGATCTGAGCTCCGACGTGGTAACGCCAAATGGGGACGGTATCCAAGATCGTCTTGAGTTGGCCTATACGCTGCACGGGGTCTCCGTCACCGATGTCGAGTTGGGCGTCTACGATCTGGCCGGGCGCCTGGTGCATCGTCTGGTAGCAGAGGCACGGGGCGAAGGGCGGTATACCGAGTCGTGGGATGGCCTCGTACAGGGACAACACGCGCCTCCGGGGATCTACCTTCTGCGCGTGGTTGTGGACGCCGATCTGGGTACCTTCGTTAGGACCCGGACCATCGGCATCGTCTACTGAGATCCGCTATCGCATGGTGTCGATGGCCTTCCTGTACTCCAGCCCGATCTCACTCAACAGCTCGGCTGCGTAGCCATAACTCCCTCGTTCACTGCATTCGGACTGGAAGTCGCGGCCCTGGGCGATCGGCCCCGATCAGTGCATCACGCAGACTCGCCACCTGATCGCTCCTCAGGCCAGCGGTGCGCACATAGGGCTCGATCCCCCCATATTCTCGCTCCCAAGTGGGCACCATTCCCGCTGAACATCCTTCCAGGTGCAGGAGCTCCCTTCACCGCCCAGCATCTCCTGCCGATATCTGTCCACCAGGTAACGGGCGCTCAGGGCGTAGTCTCCTGCGATTGTCCTCGCCGACGCGCCTGCAAGACCGAGCAGAAGCGCCGAAATGATGCCCGTCCGGTCCTTGCCCGCCGAACAGTGATACAAAACAGGACGGTGATCCCGCCGAGAGAGAATGTACGGTTAGGGCTCACGGATGAATAAGGGGTGCGTTTCATGGGTCTGCCGTCGGCCGGATGGTGTAGTTCCAGTCACCATGAAAGGCATGCCGACAGAGGCGGACACGGGACAGTTGCTCGTCCTTCACGGTGATGCCCTTGGGA
>PVBE010785773.1_pt1 | contig 47549 bp, 30 predicted proteins | sample 1631181 | NCBI WGS metagenome assembly PVBE01 (sample SAMN08397723, study PRJNA350692) | Marine metagenome, whole genome shotgun sequencing project. | isolation source: water | place: Pacific Ocean | collected 2012-04
TCTTTGCCCTGTCGGTGGAGGAGGACGCCGCTGTTGGAGGGCTTCTCTGGCCAGCGCCATTCAACATGTAGCTTGTAGTTCTGGTAGCTGTCGACCGTGCGAATGTAACCCACCGGCTTTCCTTCGCAGCGCATGACGCCCAACCGAGTTGCTGTTCTTTGACATTCGCGGGAAACGAGATGCGACGAGTTGGATGACGGGTCGTGTCTTCATGCCTGCGACGAAAAACGGCGACGTGGACCTCGCGGCCAAGATGAAGATAGCGTTCTTCGGTGGTCCCGTGATGGCACGCGCAGTGCTCGACGCGCGGGACAATCTGCCCTTCGGCGATGCTCAACGCCTTGTCGACCAAGAAGTTTTGCTTCACGGAAAACTGCAAGCGGCGATGGAGTACAGATTGAGCGAGGCGACAGCTCCGCAGTTTTTGAAGACGTACCTCAACTACGACCTCGCGCGGCAGAAACTGGATTTCGCCCGCGAGAAGTTTCAACATAAGTGCGAACTAGAACAGCGTAAGCACGAAGCCGAACTGCGGTCGAAACAGCAGCCGGACGACAACCAAGACAACGACAATCCGTCGGAGCCTCAAGCTGACACGACGCCAAGTGACGACAAAGTGACCAAAGGCGCCAAACTGGTTGCGTAAGGGAATTCTCGTGATGCCAACTGCCACCAACAATTCTTTGACCGAAGAAAGTGAAGTTGTCCGCTATCCTGCGCTTGCCGCACTCCGGTTGGATGATACCGATCTGGTTGAACTCGGTCACCAAGGCTTTATCTGCCGGGAAAAGCGAGGCGAACGGGTCTATCATAAGCTGCGGTTTCGCCGCGGTGGGAAGCAGGTTGTCCGGTACATCGGTAACGCTGAACGCGCCGCTGCGGTTGAACAGGAACTCTTGGATCTGCAATCTGAGACCGCTGCTTTCCGTGAATTGAAGGCGGTTGTCAAGATTGCCAACAAGATGCTGCGAGATAGCAAGACGCAGCTCGAACCTCTTTTTGCATCGCATGGTTATGCGTTTCACGGGTTGTCGATCCGGCGTCCGCGGAAGCGACCTGCTGATGTCTCTGTGCCAACAATCAAGGAAGAATCCCATGAATAAGAAGGCTGTCGATTCGCGCAATGTTTCGTCGACACGGACGGAGCAGCACGCGACAAAGGAAGACGGGATCACTGTTGCTCATAACCATGAAGCCCGTCTGAGTCGGGTGCGTGACTACCAAGCCACGTCGCTAGCAAAGGAGGATGCACTCGAAGCCAATCTGGGCTCAATCAATAGCGGACTGATGCGGGTCGCCCTCTGGTTGGATGAGACGATCGAGCAGGCTCTCGATTGCGGCCCACGCAGCGTCGAGCGTCTTAAGGGCTTGCTCCCTGCGATTGACACGCATTTGAGAGTTGCGCGGCAGGTGGACCGCTTCGCCCACATTGAAATCCGGGCCGCCGAGTTGCGCAAACCAAAGGTCAGTTCGGACCTGGCGGGCTTGTTTAAAATGCCGACCACTCCGGCTCTGCCGATCAGCCAAAGCGAAGAAACGTGATTTTGATACCCACACATCCTGAGCAGATGTTCCAGCCGCACCCTGCATCAGATAGTGCTAACAAACTATGGGTTCGTTCGTCACGTGCCAACAAGTTTGTAGAAAACTCGTCGGGTGGCCAGCATGTTTGTGGATTCTGTGACAGGAAGTTTGTGGAAACGCGTCGTAAGTCGTTGCATGTCGGTGGTGTTTGTGACAGCTTATTTGTGGACCACCAACACCAGGGCCGATAAGCGAATTAAGCAGCATCTGTGCGTTCTGAGATCTCGGTAGTTTGCGAGTTCAACAGTGGCGTATCGGGACAATGGTGAACGAACGTGCAGTGAGACGTGTTACCAGGGTTCTCAGGGACTGTCGCCATGTCTGGGCCCACAATTGTGCCGATAAGCAGTGTTCTTTGCGGGTCAACATGCGACAGAGGAGCAATTTATGGCGTTTTCCCTGCAGCTGGCACCTACGCAACATCGATAGATCTTATGGCCTGTAACGGTCAGACGGATGATGCGAGTTGCGTTGAAAGGCAGAAGAGGCAGGAGTGATGAATAGGCCACAGACTAGCTACCGAGTGGTCCGAGCGATCCGCGGTTGTGTCCTCTTCGTTCTATCCGTCGCCATTGGAATCCCGGCCCCTGGTCAACAACCGATCACTGGTTCATTTCAGCCTTACGTCGCTGGAGACCAGGCTTCCAACCCACAACAGGTTCGCCAGGAGCTGGAATCGCTGCGGGACTTGTATCGTCAGCGACTTCACGAGCTTGATGACCAAATGCAACGATTTGGGTTCGAGCCCGCAGCCCACCAGTCTGACTACACAGACGTCAGTCATTCGACAGAACTGTTCCCAACACACGGACGCACAGTTACTGCCTCGAAGAAGAGTCACCTGTCGGACGGTCTCTTCGCCGACGGACTCCAAGTGACGCTCGGTGGTGGTGGAAGAATGAAACTTTACGGGTACGCTCGCGGCGACTTGATTTACGCCGACAGCCAGTTGAGTAATACGGTCATTCCTTTCTTCGCGGTTTCGGAAGATCCGACCAACACCGTCGGGCCGAATTCCGTTCCCGTGCCTAACAACGACGAGCAGTTCAATGTCAACGTCCGTCTGACCCGGCTTGGTCTCGATTTCTCGGATATGCGGTCGGCATGCCTCAACGATGCCGAACTGAGCGCCAAGATTGAGATCGATTTCGAGACGTTGATCGCCATCGCCAGCGAATCGCGAGCGGTCCCTCGTATTCGCCTTGCTTATGGACAAATGGGATGGGGCGAGTTTTCCATCCTCTTTGGACAAACGCGGGACGTGATCAGTCCACTGAACCCAACGATTAACGACGACACGTTGATGTGGCAGGCCGGGAACCTCGGCGACAGGCGTCCAATGGTTCGATTGAAGTGGGATCGCGACTTGGGTGCTGGCCAGCGGTGGGTTGTCGTCGGAGCGCTCTCTTCTGGTGGTGCCATCGACAGAGATGATTTCGACGGAAACGGAATCAAAGACGGAGAAGATTCAGGGATTCCTGCACTGCAGGGTCGTATCGGACGTGACTGCAGCAGTTGGGTTGCCGGAAACACGGTAGGGCTTGGCGCCTGGAGCTTTGTCAGCTTCGAAAGCATTGATGTGCCGATCATGGGCAACGATGATTTTACGGGCTGGGGCATCGGAATCGACTGGAGTGTTCCTTTGTTGAACACGGTCACATGGCGTGGCGAGGCGTGGCATGGCCAGAACTTGAATGATTGGCGTGGTGGCTCGGGACAAGGTGTCAACACAACGACGGGCCGCGAAATTGAGGCGAGCGGTGGTTGGACCGAACTCCAAATCGCCCCGAGGGAGTTTTACACGCTGGCCCTCGGGATGACGGGCGACAATCCGGTGGACAGCGATCTGATCGGGAATGCAACGAGCCGAACGCTCAACTGGACTTGGTACGTGGGCAACCGGCTAAACCTGGGCGGTGGATTGTCGCTTCACGTCAACGCCGAGTTTTGGAATACCGAATACCTGACGCTCAGCGGCGGCGACGCCATGCGGTTGAAGACGGTCCTGATTCAGCGGTTCTGAAGGTCCTGCCCAGCGCCAGAGCAGCTTAGAGCATTCGGCTGCATCATTGGGCTTAATCACCCTTCTTTTGTCTTATTCTTGCCTTTTGTCTTGTTCTTTGTGCGTTTCTTTTTGCCAGGCTGTTTGTCCACCACGATCTTCATGTCGTTGGCCTGGGATTTTCCTGGCGTACTGCGGCCACGCGCAATTTGCTCATCCAACAAGGCACGCAGCGCTTTCACCTTATTCGGTTGTTTCAGAGCCAAGTTAGTTTTCTCGCCGAGGTCCAACGTCATGTCGTTCAACTGGACCATAGGCAATCCTTCAAGTTTGAACTTCTCCCACGCGGCTGCGGTGGGCTTTGGGGCCGTCCAACCACCTGAGGCGGGACAACACGACAGCTTCCAGTTGTCGCGCCTGATCGCAAAATAACCGGAGATCGAGTGGTGAATCACGTCGCGGCGATCGTGGGTGGTCTGGCCTCGCAACGCTGGCAAAAAGCTGTAGCTGTCTTCGGCCACATTGTCGGCAAGTTCCATGTCCAGAATGGCGGCAACGGTTCTTGTGACGTCTGTCAGGCACACGAGTTTTTCGCAACGAGATCCGGGCTCAACGACACCGGGCCAAGATACGAAGAACGGAACGCGATGACCGCCGTCCCAAATGTCCGCCTTCGAACCACGAAGATCGCCGCTGGGGTAGTGCCCTTTCGCCTGAAGCTGGACCAGTTTTGACGTGGGCGCAGACGTGCCGTTGTCCGAGCTGCAGATGATCAGCGTATTCTCCAGCACGCCATTGTTGCGTAACGCCTGCACGACCTTGCCGAAACTGTCGTCCGTCTGCATCACAAAATCCGCGTGCTTATTCAAACCACTTTTCCCCTCCCACGCAGGGCTGGGAACCACCGGGCTATGAGGCGAGCTCCACGGAACGTAAAGAAAAAACGGCTGATCGGATCGCTTCCGCTCGTTGATATATCGGACGGCAGCTTCGGTCAGCTTGGGCAACATCTCGATCGGTTCGAGATCTTGGGTTACCGTGTCGTTGTCAATCCAAGTCCGGATCTGCCTGGCGTGATGAAACCCATGGAATTCATCGAAACCGCCGCGATCCAGCGGCCCGTGTGTGACAGTGCTTCCCACCTTTACTTTGCCCGAGACATGTTCGCCATCAAACAGCGTGCCAAGGTGCCACTTCCCAATCACGGCCGTGTGATAACCCTGCTGGCGCAACAACTTCGCCAGGGTCAGACGCCCCGTGGCAATCAGCGACTCGCCTCCAGTCAATACGCCGGACTGTAATCGCGTCCGCCACGCGTAGCGTCCCGTCATTAGCCCGTAACGTGTGGGAGTACAGACCGACGATCCGCTGTGCGCATCGGTGAAGGCCATTCCGCTCGCCGCAATTGCATCCAATTGTGGTGTCTTGATCTTTCCACGCGTCGGGTTGAGACATTGCAGTTCGCCGAACCCCATGTCGTCGGCGAGCATAACGACGATGTTGGGCCTTTCGCTCGCCCGCACGCCGGTGAAAGAGGTAAAGCCGCATACAGCAAGGCATCCTGTCAAGGCCGCGAAAGTAAATCGAGTGAATCTGATCATGCGGTGTTCCTTTTTTTGGCTACGGGTGGCTCTCGAGTGAGCCAGTTAGGGACTATCTTGGTAGCTTCTGCGCACCGTGCGCGCGTTTGATAGTAGCAGGCACACTCCGCACTTTCATCGTTTCTGTGACAAAGCCATTGTCTCGACTCGGGCAAGGTGGGCTCGCATGGTCTCGATAGTCGCCGAGTGCTTTTCCGCCTCAATGAGATTCGTTTGCTCAGTCGGGTCGTTTTTCAAATCGTAGAGTTCCTCGCCACCAGGCCAGCGTGTGTAACGCCAGCGGCCCGTGCGAATCGCCTTGCCGAGTTTGTCGCCACGTGTGACGACCGTGTAGACGACTTCTTTCCCTTCTGCAGTTGCATCACGGAGCATTGGAACAAGACTTCTTCCCTGCAGTTCGGCAGGTGCGGTAATTTCGCAAAGATCGGTGAGTGTTGGGTAGAGGTCGATTAGCTCGACCAGCCCTTCGGTACGCGACCCCGCCTTTGTTTGCCCTGGCACTCGGATCACCAGAGGCACGCGATCACAAGTTTCGAACAGCATGACCTTGCCCCACATGAACTTTTCGCCCAGTAAGTAGCCGTGGTCGGAGGTAAGCACCACGATGGTGTCGTCCCAATGCCCCATGCGTTTGAGGGTGTCAAACACCAAGCCGATCTGTGTGTCGATAAACGTGATACAGGCGTGATAAGCCTGCATGTATTCGCGCCGAAGCGCATCGTTCTCTACTCCGAATTCAAAACCGAAGCCCTCGTAGCGACGCGTCATTGCGATTTTCGGGGCCTGCCTCCAGAAATCTGGTGAAGCCTGTGTGAACTTCAGGTCCTCTCTCGGGTACATGTCGAAATACTTGTCCGGCGCCAGGAACGGCACGTGTGGCTTTTGGATGCCGCAGGCCATAAAGAATGGGCTGTCGCCATAAGCCTTGTTTTCCAGCCACGACGTGATCTGCCGCACGTTCTTTCCGTCCTTATGCTGTTGGTCGCTCAAACCGGTTGGGCCGTAGCCCGGCTTCTGACCGCGAGTCTGTGTGGCAATCGTGGCGTATTTTTGGCGCCACAATCGGCGTGCCTTTCCTGTGCTGATTGATCCATGCTTGGCCTCAAACGCCTCACGAATAGGTTTTACCATCGGCATCTCGTCGTTCTCGAAACGCAGTACTTCGTTCCACGCGACTTCTCCATGGTCGAATTTTGCGTTGTGAAAGACTTTGCCGACAGCAGCAGTCCAGTAGCCGGATTCCTTGAACCGCTGAGGCATCGAGACGGTCCCCGGACGTGCTTCTCGAATGTCCGTCTTGTTGTCGAGAATGCCCGTCGACTGAGGATAGAGACCACTGAGAAACGACGCCCGCGAAGGTCCGCAGACGGGATACTGGCAGTACGCCCGACGAAAGGTCATCCCGCCCGCCGCAAGCTCATCAAATGCCGGTGTGTTGATGTGCGGATAGCCAGAGGTCGAAACGTGCGTGTTCAAATCGTCGCAGACGATCAGCAGCACATTGGGCTTGGTTTCCGCGGCGGCCGCTGGGACGGCGAGCACACAGGCCAAGGCAGAACTCAACAGAATTCGAGTTGGGAGGTTCATCGTGTCTTGACCTGATCGGTTTTGTAAACGTTCCTCACGTCAGTCGGATTTGTCAGTGCGATGGCCTTCCAAGGCCTTCGGTGACTTAGTCGGCCTCGGAAGGCCAAGCGTACAAAATCAATCGGCGTGAGGTTTGCTTTGTCAAAGCTTGATCTTAGGGTGTTGGCATAAAGTGGTGGGGAGTCGACAACCCAAAGTAGCGGGCACACTCCGTCTGCCGTCCGCTCGTCCCCTGTTCAAGACGTGTGGTTTTGAAAGGGCTACGGCACACGGAGCGTGCCTGCTACTATCAAACAAGCTTGGCGCGCAGAAGTGACCAAAAACGATTCTAATTCGTAGCGTAGACAAAGCCTAGCCTCGTGACGCTAAAGACAATACCGTTCAATGAGGTGACGCAAGTCGAATTCAGGAAACCTGCACCGCGCTAGCCGCCAGAAAGCTTGTATCAGGTTCTTCTTTGGGAATGAGTCAAGTTCTTAGGATCGTTCGAGGAATTACTGTCCGATAGTCGCCTTTCGCTCCGCGAAAGACGACTATATAAGATCGAACACTGCTTAGCGACGGACACCGACCGCAGGTTGGTCGGGGAGCGGGTCGCTGCAACCGAGCGATAGCTCGCGTCGGTCGGAGGCACAGCCTGCAGACGTGTCTACTGCACGACCGTTCCACCGCAGACATTGATCATTTGACCATTGATCGCTGTGGCCTGCTCATCCGCTAAGAATGCGACGGTGAAGGCAACCTCCTCGGGCGTGATCCGTCGGCCCAGCGGTGATGCCTCCGATTCCAACTGTTGGAACGACTTGCCAAGCCGCTGGGAGTCGTACTCGAGGCGCTTGTCGTTGAGCTGTGTGGCCGTCACGCCGGGACAGACCGCATTAGCCGTGATCCCAGTCCCTTCGACTTCCTTGGCAGTCGCCTTCGTTAATCCGGCCAAGGCGTGCTTACTCGCCGTGTATGCCGCACCGTGCAACGATGCGACGCGGGCATTGATCGATGCAATATTGATGACGCGTCCCCAATTACCTTGCAACATTCCAGGCAGTACGCGTTTGGTCAGCCGATACGGTGCCGTCACGTTGACGGCGAACGTGAGATCCCAAAACGTGTCGTCAAAGTCGACCAATGGCAGCGGGCGCTGACTGGATCCGATTCCTGCATTATTAACGAGAACCTCGACGGTGCCCCAACTATCTTCGACTTGCCCAATCAGACGATCGATGGCTTGAGGATCTGCCAGATCGTCAGCAATGGCCATCGCCGTTCGGCCGGTGGATTCGATCTCCTCCACAACGGCCTGCAATTCGTCTCGACTGCGTGCGGTGACCGCCACACGGAACCCCAGGTCAGCAAGCGCCAGTGCTGAGCTACGACCGATGCCCCGTCCCGCACCGGTTACAACGGCAATCCGGTCACCTTTCATGGTCTCTCCTCGAAAGCTGTTATCAGCTTGTTCTTTACAAATGAGTCAAGTTTTCAGCGACGGGCACCGACCGCAGGTTGGTCGGGGAGCGAGTCGACGCAACCGAGCAATAGCTCGCATCGGTCCGAGGCACAACCTCGCTAGGAAATCCTCGCCACAATCTGGCAGCAAAACCAAGACCCACCATCCGGCGATGGGTGGCCATTGCCATCTCTTGCGAGTGGCCGTTCTTCGCATTCTATGTTCTGGTCCCAAATTGACAATCATGCCGGTCAGCGCGGCAAGAGCGACCGGTTGCCGGCAGGCAGTAAATCCCTCGCAGAGTGACCTAGACTTGTCTGCAAAACAACGTACTGAACGAGTGAGTTTCAACACGCTCGAACAGAGGAACACCGAAGGCAGTTCCCACAACGTGGCTCCCAGCATTCCATGGCGAGAAACCTACGATGTTGACTCAGGCCAACCTAACCAGCTTTGTTACGTACAATCCGATTGCATTGCCCGTGGAAACCCGTCTGGCCGAAGCAGTGCAGACGCTGGCTCAAACAGGTATCCACCATTGGCCAGTCGTCAACGCCGAGCGACAACTTGTCGGCATTCTCTCGGAGCGGGACATTGTTCGCGTCCTGACGCAGCAAATGCGGACCCCCGTCGCAGTAGGGGATTCTGCACCCGCTCAGACAGATGACCTGTCCGTCGCGGACACGATGTCCAGTGTGGTCGAGTTCGTGACATTGGACGAATCACCTCGCCAGGTTCTGACGAAACTGCTCGAGCACACACTAGACTGGCTTCCCGTCGTCCAAGACGAGATGGTGGTAGGTGTGACAACCATGGCAGATTTTCTCCGCGAATTCTCCTATGGTCAGATCGGTCTTTCAAAGACGCAAGTCTCAGAGTTGATGGTGCCTGCGGAGATCATAGACAGTGAGATGACGTTGAGCGAAGCCTGGGATGCCTTGACTGAACACCAGTCTGATTGCGTGGGTGTGGTGCGAGGTGATCTTCCCTTGGGAGTATTGTCTCAACGCGACGTGAGACTGGCCATGTGCCGCGTCGCCGTGGCCGATTGGCTGGGCGATCAGCCCAACGTTTACGAATTCGAATGCAGCGGCCCGCGAACGGTATTGGAATTGGTTTCGTCGGCACCTACAATTCGACCTGGAGCGCGTCTGCAGAGCGCTGCCACGTTGATGCTCGATCACGGTCGCGAGGCCATCGCTGTTGTCAATCAAGCGAATCGGATGATGGGTGCCGTAACCGAGCATGAGATTCTTCAGCGCATGCTCAACTATCTGATCTGAATGCCAACCTGGGCGTCACTTAAGATGTGCTGCGAGCAGTTGTCACGGCCAGCCTCGAGCCTGTTGAATCAACCATGTTGGTCAGGCTGGGAGAGGCTGTGAGGGATTCGGCTACGTGGATTCAAGGCAACTTGCGTGTCTGCTCGAAGTAGTACACGCCCTTCTTGTTCGAAGAAACGATATCCAGAAGGCCGTCGCCATTGACATCAGCGACGTCGAATTGTGTGCCAGGGCCGCTATCGTGATCGAACTGGTGGCGAATCCACTGGACGTGACCGTTTTCTCGTTTGAGTTCAAACCAGAAAAAGACGGCTGGCTGATCGCCGCCAGGGTCCCGGCCGCCATGCGCCCACCAGCGTTTGCCCGTCACAAAATCCTTGAGACCGTCGCCATTGATATCCTCCAGCCGAACGCCGTGGGTTTGCGAAAAACTCTTGTCGATTTCATGGGTCTTCCATTTCCCGGCAGCTTCTTGTTCATGCCACCAGATCCCAAACGCGTGCGGGCTGCTGGCCAACACGTCGCTGTCGCCATCACCATCAAAATCGTGAACAAAGATCTGTGCGGCCTTGCCCTCGCCGCCCCGTTCGCCAAATTCGGCGGCATGAAACTTCCAAGGCGTCTCCGACAACGATGCGGGGGCTTCCCACCAACCAGCCGCACAGACAATGTCGTTTCGGCCATCGCCATTGACATCGCCAACTCCCAAGCCGTGTGAATAGCGTTTTGTCCCTGGAGAGGCTTTGGTCGAGATGGCATGTCGATGCCAAGGCTTGTATGGGTCCTCGTCGGGCGTGAAATAGGCCATCTGGCGATCGGGGCCATCGGATTGTGCCGCGTCGGGCGAAAATGCGGCAATCAACTCGCGCCGACCATCGCCATCAAGGTCAAGAAAATCTGGGCTCTCATTGTTAGTGACGGGCGTAAGTAAATGCTTCTTCCACGCTCCATCCGAGTTCTTTGGATTCTCAAACCACCAGGTAGGCGTGCCGGGAAAGTCGACAACAATGACATCGACCCATCCGTCCGCGTTGACATCTTCGGCGAAGTTGCAGAACGAGTTGCTGTAGCCTTTGGGATCAAAATATGGTGGTGTGCCCTGCACCGCACCGCGGCCAGAAGGCGGATCCTTGGCAATCGTATGCATCGTCCACTTCGGTGCCTCGTACCAAACGAATCCAGCGACAATGTCTTGCTTGCCGTCCTTGTTAAAATCGCCGACGGCAACACCTTCGCTGCGGAACTTGGCATCCAATCGTTGTTTCTTGAAGCGAGGCGTCGATCCCTCTTCGGCAACGGCGAAAGCGCTGAATGCGAAAATGACAAGAATCGAGGCTGCGACTCGGATTTGAGCGACTCGGATTCGAGCGATTCGGATTCGAGCGGCTTGGATTTGAGCGGCTTGGATTTGATCGTTGCGGTGCACGGTATGATTCCTCGCGTGTGGGGCGTGGGGTAGGGTTAGTTTATTGGTGTTATCGTAACCAATTGTCGCCCCCAATGCGCGCGATTCCTACGTTCGGCGTTCCTTAATCTTCATTCGACTGTCCACCTTCCGCGCCCTCTCCCTCTGGAGACCAATGCGCTCCATGCATTATCATCTGAGACGGTCGAATCAGGATGAAGAATCCCCTTCACGACTTCTGGCCGTGAACGGTTACGTAAATCCGTTGCTAACCAAGAAAGCGAACAAAACTATGGACCAGTTCATTGACATCAAATTCGCCGAAGGCACTGACGGACATGCGGCCACGATTTGTTTTGCCAAGATCGATGCCATCGTCCGACCGGTTCTTGGCGCGCCGTACGTTCTGGTGAATGGCCACGCGATCAAAATCTCCGAGTCGGACGCCGAGCGAATCACGACTACCATTCGGCAATAGAGACGCGCCATCGCTTGTTGTTACCGTCGCTTGCGACCGATTTCGAACGCCGATCTCGAAATCCGCCAAAACAATCGCTCGGCGCGAGCATCCACGCGTGTTTCGTAATCCTCCGGCTTCGCGTGGGATTGTGTCGGTTGTGTCGAACAAATGCAGGGACTGGGAAAGTTTTTTTGCCACCCACCCATTCGGTACCCCATATCCCTGACGCTTCTTCTACTATGTGGGTAGAATTAAACGATAAGTCTGCGCGGTTGCGCGTTTGGCTCGACAGACAACTTGCCGATGCGTTCCTTGCAACAATCCTCCGCATCTTCTGGAATCCCAATGACAAACTCGGACCAACCGCAGCCTGGCAGCGGAAACACGCAGCAGGTAAAGATGCAGCACGTCACCGCCCGCGTCCCCGAGCAGGTAAGTGCGGGTGCGTTCAGCACGGGCGTGATCGTCATGACAGGATCCAGCGAGTTCATCTTGGACTTCATCCAGAACATCGGCGGGCCCCCACAGGTTGCCGCGCGTATCATCATGCCCCATGGAGCGCTACCGCAATTCTCGGAGGCGTTGCGCAAAAACCTCGGCATTTACAAAGACCGCTTCGGTGCACCACCCGAGCTACCAAAACCCCAGCAGAACCAAAAGTCGCAGTCCGCACAGGAAGTCTACGACGAACTCAAACTGCCCGATCACCTACTCAGTGGCGCCTACGCCAACGGTGTAATGATCGGCCATTCGGCGTCTGAATTCAAACTCGATTTCTTGACAAATCTATTTCCTCATTCAGCAGTGTCGTCGCGAGTTTACTTGTCGGCACCGCAAATACCTCGGCTCTTGGATTCATTGGAATCGACGTTTGCCCAATTTCATCAGCGGGTTAAACAGCAGCAGCAACAGAAACAGCAGCCACCTCAAGATCAACCGCCAACCGAATCGACCGAAGACGAATTGGGCTAGTGCGGCTTTCAACGCTGGGCAAACATGTCGCGCATCATCGAACAACCTCCCGAGAATGGTGTTCGGTCCGACGGCTTGTATGCCGGAGGCTGGTGGCACACGCTGGAAGGCGACGAGCGGATTGTGTGCGACCTCTGTCCGCGCGAGTGCCATTTAAAGCCGGGAGATCGAGGCTTCTGTTTCGTTCGACAGAACGTCGATGGCGAAATGATGTTGACCACGTACGGTCGTAGCACGGGATTCTGCATTGATCCCATCGAAAAGAAACCGCTCAATCATTTTTTACCAGGCACCAGCGTTCTATCGTTTGGAACCGCCGGCTGCAACTTGGGCTGTAAGTTTTGTCAGAATTGGGATATTTCGAAGTCGCGCGAAGTCGAACGGCTCAGCGAACTCGCCGGCCCGGCCGCCGTCGCCGCGGCCGCCAGGCACTTTGATTGCCGCAGCGTGGCCTATACCTACAACGATCCAATTATCTGGGCCGAATATGCCATCGATACGGCACGTGCCTGTCGTGTTGAGGGAATCAAGAACGTGGCGGTGACAGCAGGTTACATTTCGCCAGCGGCACGCGCCCCGTTCTTTGAATTCATGGATGCCGCGAATGTCGATCTGAAGTCGTTCTCCGAAGAGTTCTATTACAAGGTCACATATTCGCATCTGCAGCCAGTCTTAGAGACCTTGGAATGGTTGAAGAAGGAGACGGATGTGTGGTTCGAAATCACCAATCTGTTGATTCCGGATACCAACGATTCGCCAGCCGAACTTCGCGAAATGTGTAACTGGATTTTGAACCACGTCGGCGATGAAGTGCCGGTCCATTTTTCGGCATTTCATTCCGATTTTCGCATGAAAGATCGACCAAACACGCCACCGGAGACCCTGGTTGCCGCACGCGAGATTGCGCACCAGCAAGGGCTCAAATTCTGTTACGTCGGCAATGTCAACGATGTCGTCAACCAAAGCACGTACTGCCCGGACTGCCGTGGCCTGTTGATTCAACGCAATTGGTACGAGCTCGGTGAATATCGCCTCGATCACAACCACTGTGGCCACTGCGGGACGAAGATCGCCGGCTGGTTTGAAGAGTCGCCGGGGCATTGGGGGCGCAAACGCCAGCCCGTGCAAATCTCGCAGTTTTCACAACCTTTACCTATCACATCGATTCCCGTCAGACAAAAAGAGGATTCCGCGATGACCACAGCGTCCAAAACCGATGGTGCCGCCGCCCGACTCGAAGCACAGCGCCCGAAGCTCAGTGACGAGCAACAGCAACTCATCCATAAGGGTGCCTGCGAAGTGATCGCATCCTCCATCCTCAAACGCCCGCTCAGCGTTCCAGATCAGACTTTAGGCGGAGCGGCTGACCGCACGGTCATGGGTGCCTTTGTTACGCTCAAACGCAATGGAAACCTGCGTGCCTGCTGTGGGGCGCTGGGACGTCCGATGCCGTTGGGAACGGCGCTACAACAAGCCGCCGTTCGCACAGCCACCGAAGATACGCGACTGCCTGCAATCTCTCCGACAGAATTGCCCTTCTTAGATGTCGATGTCTCGTTGCTGCATGGCTTTCAGCCGATTAGCGAAAAGGGCGAAGACCGCGCCGCCGCCGTCGAGGTCGGTCGCCACGGTTTGCAGATTCAACGCGGAAACAACGCCGGCTTGCTGTTACCAAGTGTTGCTCGAGAACAAGATTACGACGCGCTGGAATTCCTTCGCCAACTTTGCCGCAAAGCCGGCCTCCCGGCGACAGCTTGGATGGACGACGACACAGAGATTCAGGTTTTTGAAACGCTATCGATCGCCGGCGTCTTCGAGGCAACTGGAATCGAAGAGGGAACTGCTGTGGCTCCCCTGCTAAACAACACTGAAATCCGTGCGTTGGCAGCCCATTGCGGCAACAACATTGCATCCATCGTTCAGGGCGCGACGCCCAGTTATTATGCTTTGGGCTGTTCGGATGGCACGGTCAACGGCATTGCCTTGACCCTCAAGCCGGTCGGCAGCGATGACACCGTGCATTTTTCTCGTTTTTCGATGCGACCAGGAATGCCATTGCAATCGACGGCATTCGATCTGGGGAAGTCCGTCGCGGAATCGCTTAGCTCCGGCCAACTCAAGCTCCCTTCGGCGGACCTGCACGTCTCTGTTTCGATCCTGCATGATTCAGCGATGCATGGTTCGGCTGCCAAACCGGACTTGCGCGGCATCAACCCTAAGACGCGCGCGCTGATGATCGTCGAAGGGGCCAAGACCGCCTGGATGTATGACCCCGAAAAAACCTCGGACAAACTCTTGTCCGATTTGAAAGAGAAGATCTCGGTTTTCAATGCCGAGGCCACCGGGATTTTCAGTTTTGCTGTGCAAACCAACGAACCGACAATGACCGTGGTCAACGCGCCGAAACCTTCGGCCGGCCCTGACCAACGTCCTGCGGCGGTCGCCGGAAAATTCTATCCGGCCGACGCCACGGAACTGAGCGAGATGATTGATGGTTTTCTAGCTGACAAAAAAGGCCGAAAATCAAAATGCAGGGCCATTATGGTTCCACACGCCGGCCTGATGTACTCGGGCAGTGTGGCCGGCGCGGTCTTTGCAAAGACGAAGATTCCTGATTCGGTCATCGTCATTGGTCCCAAGCACACTCGCAACGGCGTTGAATGGGCCGTCGCACCCAACAACTCATGGGCGATCCCTGGCGGCGAAGTTGCCGCAGATCCGCAATTGGCCGCGCAGCTCGTCGAAGCCATCCCCGGCTTGAAAATGGACGCCGCCGCGCATCAGGGTGAACATGCCATCGAGGTCGAGTTGCCGTTCCTGGCCAAGCTAAATCCCAACACCAAAGTGGTCGGGATTGCGATTGGCGGCGGGTCGCTGGCACAATGTCACGAGTTCGCTGAAGGACTGGCGAAGGTCCTGAAAGGACGCGACGAAGAGACGCTCCTGGTGATTTCCAGTGACATGAACCACTACGCCAGTGACGAAGACAACCGGCGGCTCGACGAAATTGCCATCAAATCGTTGGAGACGCTCGATCCTGACGAACTGTACGAAACGGTAACTGGACACGGCATCAGTATGTGCGGAGTCCTGCCTGCGGTGATCGCAATGGAAGCCTCGAAACAACTTGGCGGATTGAAGTCCGCCAAGCGACTCGCCTATTCGACGAGTGCCGATGTTTCAGGCGACAAGAGTCGCGTGGTTGGCTATTGCGGAATGCAATTCAGCTAGCAAGTCTGTACCTCGGACCGGCGCGAGCCATCGCCCGGTTGCGGCGACCCGCCCTCCGACCAACCTGCGGTCGGTGCCCGTCGCTGAAAACTCGACTCATTACTCGGTAGTCAGTGGCGCGCATGAAGGTTGACCTAGCGCCGTGTCGTCGGTGAACGCGTCGTTGTGACTTTGCTCAGATACCGTGCGGGCTGTTCCTGCACTTTTCGAATGCAACCCTTGCAGCACACGAAGACCGGCTCGCCGCCGACGATTACTTTCCAGGGTCCTCCCATCGAATTCAGCGGCTCGTCCATCACGGGGCACGTTTGTTGGCGCGCGATTGCCGTCGCGTCCGCTTTTGTCGCTTTTGTCGCCTTTGTCGGCGCCGTCGGTGCGAGTTTGGCAAGGTGCAGTTGTGGATTTCTTCTCAGCGGCGATTCGCATCCCGCGCAACAGAGATAGACATCGCGCTTATCGATCGTGACTTTGGGAGGTTGGCCCATGGAACCGAGCAGTTTTTCACTCACCGGACAAATGCGTTGACGCAAGATGGCGATCTGTTCCAGCGTCTGCGTTCGTTGGAACGGGGTGGAAAACTCAATCGGTTGTGGCCCAAGACCTTGCAAGACAACCGTGATTGACACGCCACGATCTGGAACGCGGGACAGATCCACGGCCAGATACAGCCTGTTGGGCGAAGGTGCGCCGCGGCCGGACGGATAGAGATCATAGCGAAAGGTACGCCGATCTCCCGCAAAGGCGAAGACAACACGACCGCGGACATCGTGCAACTGCACGGACCCGCCGCCGCGGTCAAAGACAAATATCTCGACGGACCGGTCGGAGAAAACCACTTCAAACTGAAAGCCGCCGCTGACCAGCACGCGTCCCGCATGAGAGCCGCGTCTGGCCGACTGTTCAAGCTGGGCTACTTGCGACGGGGCGACTTGCGTCTGTCCGCTCGCTACGCCCGAAAGACCATGTGCCAGGCACAATACGAATAACGTTGCGTTCCATCGCTTCATCGGAATTCTCTCTTTCAAGTCATTGAAAATGAGGTATCAAACCAGCGGGCTTCCTGCCCTAACGTTTTTCTTGGTCGGTCATTCGTTAGATCAACTACGTCATCACCACATCCTTTTCCACGTCCGTCGCAATCCAACGATCGTCTTGCAGACCCAAGTTCATCTTCATTTCCATATAGCCGCAATAGAGTACTGGCACCACGAACAACGACACAAGTTCAATAAACATTCCGGCAAAAACAGGCAGCGCCATTGCCTGAGCCACATCGGCTCCGCGACCCGTCGCGATCATCACGGGAATGAGTCCAGCAAAGGTCGTAACCGCCGTCATGAGACAAGGACGAATGCGCCGTCGGCCGGCGTGCACGGTTGCGTTGCGAATATCAGCGGCCGATTCAAGCCTGCGTCGTCGGAACGTTTGTTCAAGGTATGTCGCCATGACAACACCATCGTCGACTGAAATGCCGAATAGGGCGATAAAGCCGACCCAAATAGCAGTGTTCATTTCGACGCCCATCACGCCAAGCCCGATCATCCCGCCAGCGAACGCAACCGGAATCTGGCAGAAGATCATCAAAGCGACGGGCAGGTTGCGAAACTGAAAATAGATGATCATCAAGTTGATTAACACGACCGCCGGCACGATGACCATCAGCCGATTGTTCGCTTCAATCTGGTTTTGAAACGACCCCACGGGGTGCCAACTATATCCTTGCGGCAGATCCAATGCGCCGCTGGCCTGAGCTTCGTGCAGCGCCGCTTCGACGGCTTCGACCGTTTCAAGGTCGCCAATGACACCGGACGGCGAAAACGAAACATGAGCAACCAGCCTTGCATCTTCGCTGTTGATGACACCCGGACCCCAAGTCGTTTTCATCTTGGCTAGCATCTGTAGCGGGACAACTTCGCCGGAGTGACTTACCACCGGCAGGCGCGACAATTCGTCAATCTGCTCACGTAGATTTCGTTGGTAACGAACTCGAATGGGATAACGTTCTCGACCTTCGACGGTCAGTGTGAGGTTCATGCCACCCAAAGCCGTTTCGATGACCTGATTGACCATCATCGTGGACATTCCGTAGCGAGCCGCTGCCTCGCGATCCACGTCAAATTCGACATAAGGTTTTCCAAGCACAATGTCGGGATTAACCGTTGCTGCATTGACGTGAGGAGCTTGTTTGAGTTGATCCGCGACGGCGAATGCCGCCTCTGCCAGACCTTCGAGACTGTCACCATAAATGCGGATTGCCATCGGTGCCTTGATGCCACTTTGCAGCATCACGACGCGGCCCTCGATCGGTTGTAGAGGCGAGGCGGGCGTAACGCCAGGCAGTGTCGCCACCGCGTTAATCTGATCCCAGATATCTTGGGGAGCGATGCCGTGACGCCACTGGTCGGGCGGCTTGAGCATCACATAAGTCTCGACCATCGCGGCGGGTGCTGGATCGAGTGCCGTTTCCACTCGGCCGATTTTGCCGAGCACATTCTCTACCTCGGGTATCTCTTTGATCAGGGCGTCCTGTGTCTGCAGAATCTCCATAGCTTGCGAGAAGCTAGCGGCTGGATACAGTGTCGGCATGTAGAACCAGCTTCCCTCGTCGAGCGCGATCCAGTCGTCCGTCTTGAGGCCGGTAAACGTGTGCTTGAGCGACACATAACCGGGCACATCGTTCGGCTCGCAACCCAGCCATCGCACAGGATGTTCAAGAGGCCTAAAGATTGCCGGCAGCCCAAACCAGGCTCCAGCACCCGCAATGATCACCAAAACGGGAACCGATAAGAAAGCCATTTTATGACGCAGCAGGAAGTGGAGTGTTGGATCGTAGATCCACAGAATCAGGCGGCTAATCGGATTCTCATCGACCGGTCGAAGTCGTTCGCACAACATCCAGAAGACAAGAATTCCTCCGGCGATCGCACTAATAAGTGTCAGAGCCACGTGACTGACCGGAAGATGACTGGCAACCGCTTCGCCCCACAGAAAGAAACACGTACTGCCAAGGAGCAAGCTGAAAGTCACCGCCCCGATGAGTCTCGGTCGCCATTTCATTCGACTGGACGACAGCAACAGGCGGCTTAACATCGGAACTAGTGTGACAGCGACAATCACCGAAGCGATCAGTGCGAACGACTTTGTCCAGGCTAACGGGGCGAATAGTCTGTAGTCGCGCCCGGTTAGCATGAAGACCGGTAAAAAACTGATGACCGTCGTTGACACCGCGGTTACGACCGCTGGTGCAACCTCGCTTGCAGCACGGTTAATTACTTCGATGCGGGAAGAAGCAGCCAGGGATCGGCGATCAGTGGCAAGCGCATTCTGTTCCTCTTGATCTCTGGTAACCGGTCCTTGATCCCTTTCCTGCTCTCTCTCCCACTCGGCCAAATGATCGTAGATTGTTTCCGACACGATGATGCCCATATCGACCATCGTTCCGATAGCTATCGCAATTCCTGCCAGCGACATGATGTTGGCATCAACGCCAAAGTGCTTCATCCCAATGAAAGCCATTAAGACTGCGATCGGAAGTGTCGCAGCCACGACAAAGCTGGCCCGGACGTGCATCAGGAATAGGAGGATCACGATTGCCGTGACGATCACTTCTTCCGTCAGGGCGGATGTCAATGTTCCCACAGTCTCGTCGATCAAATGCGACCGATCGTAGATTCCATTGATCTTCACGCCTTCCAGGCTCGGTTCAAGACGTTCAATCTTCTCTTTCACGCGGTCGATGACAGCTCGTGGGTTCTCCCCGAAGCGCATGACGACAACACCGCCAACGGCCTCCGAACCGTTCAGATCGATAGCGCCTCGTCGGAAATCCGGGCCGAGTTGCACGTGACCGAGGTCCCGAATACGAACGGGAATTCCGTCACGAGAAAGAACGACTGTCTCTTCGATGTCCTCAACGGCTTGATCGGTATCTTTGTCGGACCCAATGAATCCTCGGCCACGGATGATGAACTCCATGCCGTTCGATTCCACCGTCTTTGCTCCCACGTCGATATTGGAGTCTCTTACTGCTTTGATAAGTTGGTCGAGTGGAATGGCGTGAAAGCGAAGTTTGTCGGGATCGACTTCAATCTGGTACTGCCGGACGTATCCGCCGACGCTGGCAACTTCGCTGACACCGGGGACCGCTTGCAACTCGTATTTAACGACGAAATCCTGCAGGCTGCGAAGCTCTGCAAGTGTCATTCCTGGGGGCGGCTGGAGAACATAGTAAAAGACCTGCCCCAGTCCGGTCGCGTCGGGGCCGAGTGTCGGCACGACGCCGCTGGGAAGAAATGAGGCTGCCGTGCCAAGCTGTTCGGCGACTCGGGAACGTGCCCAGTAGAAATCGGTGGCGTCAGAAAACGTCACCTGCACGAAGCTGTATCCGAACAGACTTTTACCGCGAACACTCTCCGCTTGCGGCACGGCCAGTAGAGCGACCGACAACGGATAGGTGATCTGGTCTTCGATGTCCTTTGGGGATCGGCCAGGCCAGGAGGTGAGCACAATCACCTGGTTCTCGCCGACATTCGGAATTGCGTCGATGGGAACGGTCCGCGCGCAATACCACCCGTATGCAATCACGACGGCTGTGAACAACAGCACGACCAGTGGTTCGCGGACAGAGAAGTTGATGATGGAGCGGAGCATGGGCTACAGTTCCGGGTCAGGGGGCAGCAAACTTATGTACGATCTCGCCACAGTGCAACATTTTGCTTCCCTTGTAAGGATTGACCAACTCGGACGTCGGCTGCAGCCAGTCACCTGCTCCACCATCGACCATCGGGCAGAACATGTGGTGATAGGTTGTTGTCGCCCCTTCGCCACGTAACAATGTCGCCAGCGTGACAACCGCATGGCTAATAGGCCGAAAAGCGTCATGGCGGGCTTTACCAAGATCCAAGTGATGCAAATGTTCGCTATGTATAGCGATCGCGGAAAGCTGCGTTTGCGCACTCTTAGGGACAGCAGGATCTGCGGCTAGCGCCATCGCGAAACGATGCAACGTGGTCGCGTCTGATTCAGTCGGTTTCTTGTCTGCAGCCAACGATTCTTGGATGTGAAAGTAGGCGGCAAAGATCGCTTCGAGGTCCACACCTGCCGTTCCAGGCAGGGCGGTGATGTGCAGGTCACCAAACTCAAGTGGGACCTTACGTTCTCGCTGCGCGACGACCGCCTTAGCTGGATCAATCAAGCTTGGTTTACCAGCTAGTTGCATTTGGGAGTCAATCAAGAAGTTGCCGGCGGTGGCGACCATTTCACCTTCCTTGAGCCCGCCCAGGATGATCACTTTGTCGCGCAAGATCGGACCGAGCGTAATAGCGCGGATCTCGAATCGACCTGGCTCCGTTTCCACATAAACAACACTACTGCCACCCGCCATCAATACGGCTGAACGCGGAACATGGAGTGCCGTCGGTTGCTCGACGGGCTTGTCCGAATAGCCGTATTTTGAAGTCGGAACGAGGTCCATGCCGCAGATCGGACATTCGCCGGGTTCGTCGCTGATAATCTGTGGATGCATCGGGCTGATCCACCGACCCGCCAAATCAGAATCGTAAACCTCTCCCTGCTGACCAATTGGCAGGAAGATCGTGGCGCTGGCATAGTCGCCAGGCCGAAGTTGACCATCGTTGTTCAAGAATTCAACACGAACACCCACCGTGCGTTTTTTGGAGTTAACACTTGGATCGATGAACGCGACGCGACCGTTGAAGATCTGACCCGGTAGCGATTGCATTTCCGCCTCGACACGCTGACCGAAACGAATCCGCGCGGCGTCTTCCGGATATAGCTCCAACATCAACCAGACGGTTGTGAGATCCGCGATCCGATAAATCGGTTCACCAGCCTTAACGTATTTGCCTTCCACCGCCAATTTCTCGATGACGGTACCGCCAATCGGTGAGTAGATCGTCAATCGAGACTTGGCCAGCGAGGACTTCTCCAGCTCGACAAGCTGTTCCTCGGTCATGCCCAGTTCCACTAGTTTCTGTCGCAGGTTGGTAACCAGCTTGGTCTGTGCTTGCCGCACCACTTTCAGCGCTGCTGAGGTCATCGCATTCAGGGATTTTCGAGTTTCGATGTATTCGACTTGAGCACGATGAAGTTCCGGACTGTAGATGACCGCCAAGTGATCTCCTTTGGCAACGTCCACGCCGTTGTAGTCCGCAAATAGCCGCTCCAGACGGCCATCGATGTAAGTCGCAATCGTCGACATTCTACTTTCGTCGATGGCAATCGCCCCGACGGTTTGAATCGTTGCTGAAACTGGCGTGCGCTTGACTGCGGCTGTCGCAATGTTCGCCAAGCGACGCTGTGCCGGATCGATCTTCACGGATAGTTCGTCGAGGTCGGCGCTACCGGCCGCCGCCACGACCAATGCCATGCCACAAATCGGGCATCGTCCCTGGGTCGGCTGGCGAATCTGTGGGTGCATGGAACAGGTATAGACCTGATCCCCTCCAGCCGGCCCCGTCTCCAAGTTGCCGGTTCCCGCGGAGATCCACCCAATTCGCTGGGCGATCCCCATTGCCACGATCAGCAATATTCCCGCAGCAAAGAAGATCCCGATCTTCAGCAGAAAGACGCGATTGGGCATCAGGGGCGGGGCAGGTGTTTTGGAGTCACGTGACGCGCGAGCATTCTCCGATGTATCGCGATTGTCCGCGCCCGCGCCGTGCACGGCCGGTTTTCTCTGGGGCATCGCTTTTCTCCTTGCCAAGTAAGCTTGGATCGAAAAACATGCTTCGGACCGTTGCTTGGGACCGGCACATTAATACATTGATTCGAAATCGCACGTGCGAATAGACGACACGGCATGAAGCCATGCGGACAGCTATCAGCAACGATGAAGACGTCAGAATGGCTGCGCAAACGCGTGAGCGTGCGTCAGCCGAGCACGAATCAAATCCGCCAGATGCAAAGAAGGGCCTGCACCGAATCCGCGGTGCTCATATCTCGCGGTGGGGCTCGGCTTGCTTCTCGTTGCGGAGAGAGGATGGCCGAGTGAACTGCCAGGTGCGGGGCGTGAAACGAGAGCTCGACGTCTCGCGGGCTTGGTTTCGGTGCATTCGTCGGGGCGACCGGCGGCCCAGCGTCTTGGTCGCCACAGTGGCAATTGCCAAGGCAAACACTGGCCGTCGATTCGCATCCGCACTGGCCACTGCCGCAACAAGAAGTCGTCGCGATTTCTTCCGCCGAAGCGACCGTTTCCTGGCGACAGCATGACCGCACAACTGGCAACTGTTCGCTCGAGCAAGCACATACGCCCGGCACTGAAACGATCGTCTGCATCAGCAGGACTGCTGCTGCAAGTATCGATGTCACCGGTCCGCGAGAGCTAAGTGCCATGATGCGCCTATGGTCTGCAACCTGTGGCGGAAATGCAACCGACTTGCACTATCGTACGCTCCAGGCCTTGCGTCTAGGCCAATTGTTCTTCGATTTTGCGAGACATTCAGATTCGTCGGCGGCGAGTTGAATCGAACGACTATTTCTAGTGTAGCTCACGAACCCCAGTTGGGGGTGGCAGTGGGGGTGTATCGACTGGTGTAATGATCAGATCGGTGCCCACTGCCTGCTGTATACGTGCCAGCAGGGCGGCAAGTTCACCAATTGTACGCTGATATCCTAGTTCGACCATGAGCACGCTGCGGACATCCATCATCAGCCGGTCAAAATCGACCGTTCCGTTTGCGTAGGACTCTTGGTCAATAGCCAATGTTTCTCGGGCCTGGGGCAGCAACGTCGCCTGATAGAGCGTCGCCATCTGTTTCGCGGTCTTCGCTTTCTCCCACAAGTCGCGCAACAACGCATCGTAACGTTGCTTCGTCTCGTCGACCGAAGCGTGCGAGGCCGCGTGCTTCCAAGCCGCCTCATCGTTCTGGGCATCATTTTTCTCGTGCCACAACGGCAGACTGACTTGGGCTCCGATCGACCAGGCATCACGGCCAACATCAACGAAGGTTGACGTCGGACGGTTGTTGTCGATGGCAAACCAGCTCGCACTGAGCGAGACGTTGGGACGCCGTTGAAGTCGTGCGACTTCGATCCCCCAACTGGTCGCCTGGGTCTGCAACTCGGCCGCCAAAATCTCCGGCTGTTGTTCCCACGCGATCTGCCGAAGCATTCCGTGCGACCAATCAGGCAGTGACGATTCCAGCGTGATTGGAATGCCGACGGGATGATCCGTGTCACGACCGATGACACGGTTCAACGCCGCCTTGGTCGATACGATCTGCTGCTGATAGGTCAAAATCTGCTCTTCAAGCTTGCTTAGCGCGAGTGTACCTAGCCGCACATCGGCCTGTGATGCCTGCCCCGTCGGGACACGCCCCGTGGCAACATCGATCAACGATTGCAGGATTTCCTGATTCGCCCGACTCGTTTCGATCTGTTTCTGTAGTACATACAGACGATACCAGAGCGCTCGCAGGTCACCGACCACCTTGAGCCGGTCGGCTTCGTAAGCCTGCTGCATTGCCATCGCCTCGAAGTATGCCTGCTGTATCTGCGCGTCGAGCCGGCGGAGCCATGGGATCATCTGCATCACCGACAGATTGGCGCGCTGTGAACCAGCGGCCGTTTCGATCGGATGGGTGAAGAAATTGGCAGCGAGCGTTGGGTCGGGCAATCCGCCAATATGGCCTGTTTTCGCCTCCGCCGCGGCAACCTCCTGGCTGAGCCGACGCAGGCCGGGGTTCATCGACTGAGCCAACGCTTCGAGCCGCGTCAGCCGCTCCACCGCGACGGCAGCGCTTTCCACGACTTCAACCGACTCGGACGGTGCATCCTGTCCAGGTTCGGGCGACTCGTCATCAGGTCGATGGGCGGCCAAGACGATCGAGTGCTCGGTAGTTTCGCAGTCCCGCGGAATCACACCAATCGCACCGAGTTCTGGTGGTTGATGCATCGCCGAGCGGCGCGAGACGCATCCTGAAGACGCCAACAGTAGCATGCTCGCTAGCGCAAACACGACCAGATTGCCGGCACCTAACCAACTCGCTGCTGGCACTGCGAACGCGGCGCAGTGTCCACCGAGCGAACAACGACCATACGTCAACTGTTTCAAAGGCCCCGAGCTCCCATCTGGCGTTCGCTTCTTGACTACTATCAATTCACAACCTCTCCCATCTGCCGTTCGCTTCCAGTAACTCGCCTTGCCGCCGCGCCCGTTCGGCACGAGCACGTTGGGCGTCGGCCGGATACCCTTCGCCTGCTTGGGCAAAGGCGGCTGTGATGTCGACCAGCCGCATCGCGTGCACAACCGCTTCTTCGCCAATGGCGGTGAGCGCATGGGCGTGGACCAGCCGTTGATAGGCGAGTGCGGCTTCGAGAACTTTCATGTTGAAGACCGAGGATTGCCTGGCGGCAGCAGCGTCGACCATCTGCCTGTCCGCGAGCGGCTCGAACAGCAGATCGGCGACGGACATGTCTACAAACATGCGAGGCGGGCCGCCCGCACCTCCGTTGAGTGGTGCGCGACCGAAGCCGACGCCACCCCCGATGTAAAGTGAACCTCGATTGGCTTCGATCACCTCGCCTGTTGTGGACTGAATGCGCCCGTCGTGTTTGTTGTAGGATATCCCTGCGTTCAAGGACGGCAACCATTTCGCTCGACTGGCCTGAGCTTTCGCCAGCGCTTGTTCGACCCGTTCGGCGGCTAAGGCGATGTGTAGATTGTTTGCCCCCGCTAATCGCAACGCCGTTGGCAGGTCGATCGGAAACCGCTGGGTTTCTTCGGCCTCCGTGTTGAAACTCGACGTGCCCGGTTCGGCAGGCACGGCCAACGCGTCAGACGGCGACGCAGTAGCCGGCGGCGTTGACGGACCTAGCTGAGCGGGCCGCAATGCCCGGTCCAGGGCGGCATCTGGGCTGGCTCTCGGTGCGGCGCTGGGCTCTTGAGCTGCTGTCCCAAGTTGGCTGAATTGTCCCCTCTCCCTCTGGGAGAGGGTTAGGGAGAGGGTGCTAAAGTCGGACTGTCGTCCTGGAGCGCTGGACTCTTGAAAGGTCGCCTGGCGTACCGGCTGACCAGCCAGCAGAAAAGAAGAGAGCGACGCGCTGGTGATGATTTCGCTGACCGTCGATTCTGGTAGTCGCCGAATTGGTGCGTCGCTTTCGGACCGATGGCTCCCAGGCGGTTGGGGCGTCGTGACGGTCCTCTTCGCAACAGCCGTTGCCAACTGCGTCTCAGGATTCGGATTCAGTCCGGCGCACCCGATCACGCCGCTCAGCAGCAGGGCCATTAGCCAACCTATGTGGCAGCTACGGCGAGCCATCGCTTGCCGGCGAAATGCTGGTTCCTTGCTGATCGTCACTGCCATGACTTCCCCTTGGGGGGTTCGATTCCGACTATTCGTTCTTCGCTGGGACGGGCGTCACTTCCTGACCGTCGGTCAACTGGCCAACACCAGAACGTACGACCTGGTCACCCGCCATGATCCCCGATTCGATCCCAACGATCGCGCCGTCTCGGTAGTTTGTCGTGACTTCGCGACGATGGCACGTCGTTCCCTCGACAACAAACACGTAGGAACGATCATCGATGGTCGTCAGCGCCGACGTGGGTATCACCGGTGTTTCTTTGAACTCGGCCAACTGGATCGTCACGTAGCCAAAGTAGCCGGGAAGCAAGTTCCGATCGTTGTTAGGCAAGTCAATTTCGACACGCAACATCCGAGACATGCTGTTCAGCGCCGCAGAGAATCTCGTCACCGTGCCTTCAATCTTTGTGCCCGGCAGCACGTTGATGCGGCCGAACACCACGGCGTCGCCTTCGTTCAACCAACGCACTTCTTTCATTGGCAGGTCAACGAGTAACCGAACGGTGTTGATCCTAGAAATCGTCACCAACGGCAGTGCCGCACTGTTGCCATCGGCGGGCTTGATGAACGCGCCGGGATCAAACATGCGCTGCGTGACCACACCGTCAAACGGCGCATGTAGGGTACCGTACCCGATCATCGTCTTGGCTTTTTCAATGTCCAAGTCCGCAACCTTAGCCATGGCTATGGCGCTCACACGATCGGTCTTGGCCCTTTCGACGTTGGCTTGGGCGGCGACAAGGTTGGCCCGGGCAGTGCGGATACGAGCTGCGACGGTGCCGAGCGCAGCTTTGGCTGCTTCGACATTGAATTTGGCCTCGTCCAACTTCTTCGCTAAGAGAGCCTTTTGGTTAACAAGTTCTGCAGTGCGTTTCAATTCGGCTTCACGAAACTTGAAATTCGCTTCCATCTCAGCATTTTCCGTTTCCGCTTCTTCGATCGCTGCCTGACTGCTCTCAACAAGCGCTTCGGCTTGTGCGACACCGGCCACTGCTTGCCCGACGATCGCACGAGCACTTTCGGCACCGGCCTCCAACCGTTCAAGTTCCTGGGCCATCTCTGGGTTCGATAGAACGGCCAACTTGTCGCCCTTGGCCACGGTGTCTCCAATGTCGACGCCGATCTCTTCCAAGAACCCACCGACTTTGGCATAGATGTCGGTGGTCTCTTCGCCTTCCACCGTGCCCGGCATCACGGCCGTGTGCTGCAAGTCTTGGTTGGCGACGACGACGGTCGCCACCTGCGGCGGTCCCGCCGCGCGCAGCGTTGGCGAAGGCATACCAGGTGTCGATGGACAACCAACTTGGGTTGCCAGCAACGCCGCAGCCGCACTGCCCAATACCAATCGGCGATTCATTTTTCCGAAGGACGTGGTATTTTTGGTTGGGATCATGGTGTGATCACCTTTGCCGCTTCGTTTGGGATTGAGCACATTTCATTTTGTTGCAGGCCGCGAGCTGTTTCGTGGGCGCTACGCCTGGATGAGACTGCCGCGGGGCGGTCTTTTCAGCATCACATACAAGCACGGAACGACTAGTAAGGAAAGCACGGTAGCACCGAGTACGCCGCCAATGATCGCACGGGCCAGTGGAATGTTTGCGTCGCCACCGCCAAAGCCAATCGCCATCGGCAACAGGGCCAGCCAAGTGGTTAGCGATGTCATCAAGATAGGACGCAGGCGGACTTTCGCCGCGTTGATAATCGCATCGCGGGGCGAGTCCCCCTCTTGGACGCGGTGGTTGGCAAAATCAATCAGCACGATCGAATACTCGACAACGATCCCAACCATCATCACCACGCCCATGAAGGACATGATCGAAAGGTTGTCGCCCGTCGTCCACAACAATGCGACCACGCCGATGAAGCCCAACGGCACGGTCAGCAAGATCACGAACGGATCGACAAAACTGCGGAACTGGGCGACCATCACCAGGTAGACCAACAGGACAGCGATTGCCAAACCGCTGGTAAACTGTGCGAACGATTCCCGCATCGACCGGACTTCGCCCTGCATTTGCAGCGCATAACCTTTGCCCGCGAAGTCGCCGGCGATGTCGTATTCTTCGCCCCGCTTGTGGTTCTTGTCATCGCGCAGACCCAAGCGATCGTTCTGTTCCAATCTCCCTTCAATGCGACTGACAATCCCCCCCGCGTCGTAGCCGGGCAAGATATTGGCATAGATGTCGGTCGCTCGAGTGATGTTGCGGTGGTTGATCACCGCTGGTCCTGTGCCTTGTTCGATCTCAGCCACGTTGCCCAACAGTACCGGGCGTGTGCTGCGGTCGCCCGTGATCGGAATAGTCAGCAGAGAATCCAACGAGTTGACGTCCTCTTCGGCGTACTGGACTCCCAGGAAGTAGTGGTTCCCGTTCGGCGCGATCCAGAAGGCCGGTTCGAAGTTGATCGAGCTATTGGTTGCGCTGACCAGATTCTTCATAACGTCATCGACAGTGACGCCCTGCAAGGTCGCCGAGATGCGGTCCATGTCGACTTCCAGCGTTGGATAGTCCATCCGCTGGGCAATGCGGACATCGACGGCGCCTGCGACCTGCTGTGCTTCGTCGCGAACGATGCGGGCAATCTCCTGCGCCGTGTGCAGGTCGGATCCCGTGATCTGAAAATGGATTGGTGATGGCTCGCCCATGTTCAGCGCGGCTGTCATCATGCCACCGGTATCGAAGGCGAATTCAACAGCTGGAAACTGGTCGTTCAGCTTGGTGCGCAAATCGCCGACAACATCAAACACGCTTGGGCGTCCAGCCTTGTCCTTCAATTGCACCAGCACAAAGGCGTCCATCGGACCAGTGTTGGGCGTGTATGCGGCCGGCCAGTCCATCAGGACGCCAATGTTGGTGATCACCATCTGTAAGAACGAATCAGAGACGGCTTCCTCGCCCGTGGCATATCCCGGATCGGCCTCGCCAAGCGTCTCCATCACGACCTGCTCGACGCCGAGCATCGTCTCCTCGGTTCGCTCGATCCGTGTTCCCGATGGCATACGGACAAACATTGTAAATTGGCCCGAGTCGACGGGCGGAAAGAGTTCGGTTCCCATGGTCGTCAGCAGCCACAGGGCACCCGCGAACAGAACAGCGGCCCCCAGGATGACAGCGTATCGCATCGTGACCACAGATTGCAACATACCACCAAAGGCTTGCATCAAGCGAGATTCGCGACTGTTGGCTTCATCACGCACACGTGTGCGGAGGAACCGCGCACAGTAAGCCGGGACTAGCGTCATCGCGATCAAGTACGAGGCAATGATTGCAATCGTGGCGGCAACGGCTAACGGTGTGAAGAGAAACCTGGCCAGGCCGGAGAGGAACACGATTGGATAGAAAACAACGCAGAACGTAATCGTTGACACGAGAATCGGCAGCGCGACTTCGCTGGCACCATCGATAGCCGCTTCACTGGGCGACTTGCCCATCTGCCCGTGCCGCACGACGTTTTCCAGCACGACGATCGACTGATCGACCAGAATGCCGACAGCCAACGCCAAGCCTCCCAGCGTCATTGCGTTGATCGTGTCGCCCGTGCAGAAGAGCCCAATCACGGCCGCCGCAATCGAGAGTGGGATCGCCAGGAAAATAATCACCGCCGATCGCACACTCGCCAGTCCCAATAACACCACCAGGCTGGCAAGAACGGCACCGAGCACACCTGCGATTTGCAGTCCGGTGATGCTCTGGCGAACACCGATAGACTGATCCATCACCACACTCAAAGCCAGCGATTGCATTTTTGGGTTATCTGCGTTCATGCTCTTCAGACGTTGACCGATCCGCTGCAGACGCGTGTTGATCGAATCGACGATCTGAATCGTGTTGGCGCCGGGCTGTCGATAGATTGGGATGTAGACCTGCCGTTTTTGATTGATGCGAACTACATTGGTCTGAATCTGGCCGGCGTCGGTGGCCTTGCCGACATCGCGAAGCAGAACAGGCGCGCCGTTGACGACTTTGATCGGCGTCAAGTTAATCTCATCAACGGTGTCCGTCAAAGCGTTCGTGAAGATCTGAAAATCGACATCGCCCATCTTGGCGTTGCCGGCGGGAATCAACACGTTTTCCTTGAGCAGCGCTTTCTGCACGTCGACCAGCGACAGACCGCGTGCCTCGAGCTTATCTCGTTCGACGTAGCAGAGAATCCGTCGCAGTTTCCCGCCATACACGGCCGGCGCGATGACGCCTTGAATCGCCTGCAGTTGATTTCGCAATTCGTAGTAGGCGATGTCGTACAGTTCCTTTTCGCTCATCTGCGGATTGGACACCGTCACTAAACAAAGCGGGACGGACGCCGTCGGGTCGAACGGCATGACCATTGGCGGGATGGTGCCGGGAGGCAGATAGAACATGTCACTGACCGCGTAGCTGGTCACTTGCGACATCGCCGTGTCGCCGGAAATGTCTTCCCGAAAAAAATCCTTTACCACACAGACTCCAGGCATCGCCTTGGCTTCCTGGTGCTCGATGCCAACCGACTGGCCGGTCCAACGTTCCAGTCGGCTCATGATGTCGCGTTCCATCATCTCAGGCGGCATACCCGGGTAGAACGTGACGATCTGAACCGCTGGCGTCTTGAAAATGGGCAACAGGTCGGCTGGGATTTTCTGATATGACGTCACACCTACCACGACAACGGCTAGCGCCAAGACGACGATCAAATGCGGGTTCTTCAGTGCCGCTCGAATCATCTGATTTGAACCCTCGACCTGAAACGCCCCAACCGATGGGCGTTTTCTTGCGAAAGGTAGGAAGTGAACGGGATCGCGTAGGTGTGGCTTTGGCGGAGTTGTGGGTGGCCACCAACGGGGCGGACGGATGCTCGGCGGCAACGTCCGACCCACCGCTGTGCAAACACCGCCAAACGGGTGCGGTCGGAATGTGTCCATAAAGAATGTCGGTGAATCGTGCTGCAGGTGATGAGCGGTTTGTATGGATGCTGCGGAATTTCCCCGATTGTCCAATTATTGGGGTGAAATGGGCCCGCCACCCCGAGTGGCAAGGCTCGCGCAAACGGCAAAGTTTGCCGTGCCTACGCAGCAACCTACGCAGCAACCTACAGTTTCGAGGTTGGGGGGGTGAGACTTGCCGTGCATTCGAGGGTGATGTTTCGGAACTGCTCCTTAAGAACAGCTAACATCATCAAAAAAGGTATGGACAGCATGGCACGCGACACGAAACGTCTGGGCATCTTAACGTCGGGAGGCGATTGCCCTGGGCTAAACGCGGTCATCCGTGGTGCCGTCAAGACGGCCGAACGTCACGGCATTGAAACGGTCGGTTTCATTAAAGGCTATGAAGGCCTGGTTGATCCCGTCACCTATGTTCCGCTCAACAGTCAGAACACATCGGGGATCCTCACCCAAGGTGGCACGATTCTCAGTTCAACCAATAAAGGACGGTTCGCAGCCCGCATCGGCATCGACAACCGCTTGGACCTGGACCCCAAACTGTTGGCCGGAGTGAAGGCAACCTGCGACCAGCTAGGTCTGGAAGGGCTGATCTGCGTGGGCGGCGACGGTTCGCTAGCGGTTGCGGAGCAGTTTCACGAATACGGAATCCCAGTCGTTGGCGTTCCCAAGACGATTGACAACGACCTCTCGGCAACTGCGTTCACCTTTGGGTTTGATAGTGCCGTTGCGTGCGCCACCGACGCACTCGATCGCCTCCATACGACTGCAGCAAGCCACGAACGGATCATGGTGTTGGAAGTCATGGGTCGGCATGCTGGTTGGATCGCCCTGTACGCGGGGATCGCCGGTGGAGGCGACGTCATCTTGATTCCCGAGATTTCCTGGACCTACGAAGACGTCTGCGCGAAGATCCTTGCACGCGAGAAAATCTGCAAGCGATTCACACTGGTCGTCGTGGCGGAAGGGGCCGAATTGCCCGAAGGTGATACGGTAACACAGGAACGCCGGCAAGAGGCTCAGCAAACCCGTCTCGGTGGCATTGGTAATGTCGTGGCGCATGAAATCGAACAGCGGTTGGGACGCGAGAGTCGAGTGGTGGTGTTGGGACACTTACAGCGTGGTGGACCGCCGACGACCTTCGATCGTGTGCTCGCAACCCAGTTCGGAGCCCACGCCGTCCGGCTGATAATCGAAGGTCGCTTTGGCGAGATGGTCTGCTACAATCCGCCGGCCGTGGAAAGCGTCCCGATCATCGAAGCAGTCAATCAGCTGTCGCGCGTTGAACACGACAGTTCAGTAGTCCAGGCAGCGCGAGCCCTGGGGATTAGCTTCGGCGACGCGGTCTCGACGGAGGGCCCGTTCTCGCAACCCCCAATCGCGTGCCCGAAGGCGACCGAATCATCCGTCACAGGGGCGCTGACCGCGACATCGCCAGCCCCAGGGTCTACGGACACCGAGCCGGCAGCAACCGAACTGGCCAAGGCAACCTTCGCAACGGCCTCAGCCACCCTGTCCGGCCAAGAGCCGACTGCAGACGGGGCAGCTCCCGATCTGCCACTGGAATGGGCGATTGCCGCCGAATACAAGGAATCGCACGTCTGGTAGGTAGAGACTCGCCAAGTGCCGCGCGGCATCCTTTTGGCTGGAGTTCCCCAGTTCGGTTACTTGAATTGACCGTGTCCTTCCGAGTAGGATGCCATGTCTCGGTTCATGCGCGTGGCACGATCCGTTTGAAATCAGTGATTATGCGACGAAGGTGTTATCTCGATGGCAAAAAAGGCGAAAGCCGAAAACGCGGAAGAAACGGCGAAAGCCGATGGCGCTAAGGACAACGCCAAGAAACGAGTCTTGTTGGTCGACGATGATCCGGAGATCATCGATGCCCTACGTTACGCACTGAATGCGAAAGGATTCGAGACATTGATTGCCCGCGACGGCAATCAAGGACTCGCCATGGCCGAACGCGACGATCCCGATCTGGTGATCCTGGACATGATGATGCCCAAGCGGAGCGGCTTTCTCGTTCTGGAAAAACTGCGTCGCACACACGCCGTCCCCGTCCGGGTGATCATGATCACAGCCAACGAAGGCAGCCGGCATAAAGCGTACGCCGAAATGTTGGGGGTGGACGACTACATCCGCAAGCCGTTCGGAATGGACCGCCTGCTCGACAGCGTCGAGCGTCTGCTGGCGTAAGTAAAGGAACCGGTTGCAGAAAAGGGGATAAGTCCAATTAACGCCTTATTGGACTTATCCCCTTTTCTGCACCAGTCACCGCTCGTTGAGATCAGGCTTTCTCAGCTTTTTCTTCGTCAGCATCGGGAGTCATTCTGTCCCAGAAAGCCAGTCCAAATACAACGAAAACGACGCCAGCCAGAATGGCGGGAAAAACCCAGTACAGTTGCCACTCGACTCCCGTTTGATTGATCAATTCTACCGTTATTGACTCGGATTCCGGGTAGCCTTTGTCGAACATTGCCAGCAGAGATTCAAGCGTAGTTCGACTTTGACCTTCCGTCGCAGTTTTAACTTCTGCTACCAGTGTACCTGAGGGAGCCGCACCGTAGGTAGATTCGCCGACGTTGATCGTGTTAGGTAATGCGATTTCGGTAAATGGAATCGTACCGCCAAATGCGAATCGAAACCCAAAGAACATCCCTAGACCCTGAGTCAGGAAGACGAGTAAGCCTTGAGCCTGACCGCGGATTTCTTTCGGTGCCTTGTTGTCGGTGTACATGAATCCGGTAACAAAGAAAAAGTCATAGCAGATTCCGTGTAAGGCGACGCCCATGAACAGCATCCAGGAAACCTGGTCCGGTGCTCCCATCGCAAAGAGTGCATAACGCAGAACCCAGCAACCCATCCCAATCAACAACATCATCTTCACGCCGAGCTTGCGGAAGAAGAATGGAATCAGCAGCATGAAAAAGATTTCACTCATCTGACCGATGGTCATCATTGATCCAGCTTCTTTGAATCCTGCCGCGCCGAGAAAATTGGATGTCTGACCATAGTAATAACCAAGTGGGATGCAAATCAGCGCCGAACAGATTGCGAAGACTGCGAAACCGGGATTCTTCATCAACTTCATCGCGTCCAGCATCAAGAGAGATCTGATATTGAGCGGTTCGCCCTTCGCCGGTGGTGGCGTGTTCGGCAAAGTGAAGCAATAAGCACCTAAGAGGAGCGAGCAGATAGCTCCCAACCAGAAGATGCTCAGCGAATCCGACCAACCTGCGAAGCCGACTCCCAATCCTGCGACAATCCAACCGATCGTTCCCCAAACACGCGTTTTGGGATACAAATCCTGCGGAAGGTTGGTAAAGGTGATCGTATTACTCAGGCCAAGTGTCGGCATGTAACAGCACATGTGGGCGATCATCAGCCAAACCATGATCTTGCCGCCGTCTTCGCCTTGCGCCGCAAAGTACGGAACAAAACACATGATGACTCCGCCTAAAAGCATGAGCGCCCCCATCACGATTTGTGAGGGGAAAAAGCGATCTGCGACCAGACCCAGAAAAAGTGGTGCAAAAATTGCAGCAATCGGTGCAGATTCAAATGCAGCCCCGATATAGTCGCCAAGCCCATTACTGCCAAGCGCCAGGGCAAGCGTCGCAAACCATGCTCCCCACGTAAAGAACTGCAGGAACATCATCACCGAGAGTCGAATCAGTATGTTTGACGAATTGTCGGAATGCGTACCGCCACTCATAGATTTAAAACTCCAAGGGAATGTCACCGGGAACTGGCGAATGGAGATCCATCTTGAAACACAGGTTGAGCATTCTAGTGAACTTCCGCAGCGGAAGAAAGCATTTGACGGCGACTCGAAGGATGTTTTCTCCCGGATGGGCGGATCGAACACCAGCTGGCAGACTTATAGCAGCAAGGCAGGCTCTGACTGAAATTGAACAAGACCTTGCCACCCGAAGGATTGGATGAGTAATCGTCACAAGATGCACGAAGCGTCACGGAAAACGCGTTGCAACTTTCCAGCTTTGCACCAGGCATTTCTTGTATTGTCTGGATTTGCGTCTTGCTGCGTGGTAGCGTTGCACGTGTATTCTGTGCAATACGTGCAGTCGGTGGACCGTAGTCAGTGAGTTTTCTCGATGCCGATACAGCGTTTGTTGATCTTCCTCCTGTTTGCCACAACCGTTGTAAACGGGCCGAAACCAGCTTGGGCCACCGAGCCAGATGCACCAATTGCTCTGATTGGGGGTCGCTTGCTAACGCAAACCGATCAAGGCAACCTGACCGGTGACATCGTGATCCACGATGGAAAGATCCTCGCCGTGGGGGCCGGAATCGAGATTCCAGCGAACGCTCGGCGGATTGACGTGAGCGGCCTCACCGTGACGCCCGGCTTGATCGATGTGCGCAGCACGCTGTGGCTAACGCCGGCCGCAGCTCGCGAGGCCGCCAGCGATGGTCGGCTCAATGCGCTCGACGGGGTCGATCCTCTCTCGGAAGACTGGCGCGAGGTTGCCAGGCAGGGTGTGACGGCCGTTTATGTTCAGCCGTCGGGTAATCTTGGCGGTAGCGGTGCGGTCCTGGCGGTGGCACCAAGTGAATCGGTTGACACTTTGGTTATCCGGTCTGTCGCGGGTGGACAGGCAACTTTGGGAACAACGGGCACTTCGACGACATCACGCCATCGCTTTACGCAATACGATCGGATAAAGAAGGCCTTTGATGCCGCCAAGAAATATGGTGAGCAGAAAACAAAGTACGCTGAATACCAGGCCAAGCAAAAGAAGGCCGCAGCCGATGACGCGAAGAAAAAGAAAGCGGACAGCGCCGACAAGAAAAAAAAGAAGGACGAGTCCTCTGCGACCTCTGACAAGGAGAAGAACGACAGTAAAGAGAAGAAGCCTGCCGCCGACACTGCGGCCGCCAAGTCTAAGACCACGTCGTCCACGGCAAAGCCACCGACCAAACCGACGCCTGATCCCGCCAAAGATTTTCTCCTAAGAGTGTTGTCGCGCGAAGTCCCGCTTCGCATTGAAGCCCACCGCGAAGACGACATCGCGCACGTCTTAAAGTTGGCCGACGAATTCAGTATGCGAATCGTCCTGGAAGGGGCGAGCTACCCGCGTGCGCAGCTCCAGCAGTTGATCGATCGGCGCACGAATCTGGTACTTGGCCCGATCGTGCAATTGGAAAGCTCACCCAGCTATCGCAAAGGCCGAGGCGACGACTGGCTAACTTCGCTCACTTCTGACGGTGTGCGTTGGGCGCTTTCCACGTTTGGCGAACAGCCACGAACATCGCGTCTGCTGCGTGTACAGGCAGCGGCGGCGGTGGCGCTGGGCGTCCAGCCGCAGCGCGTCTTGCAAGCGATCACCAGCGACGCCGCGGCGATTCTAGGAGTCGACGATCGGCTGGGCACGCTTGCCAAAGGCAAGCGTGCCGACGTCGTCGTGTTTGCCGGCGATCCTCTCGACCCTGCCGCGCCGGTTCGTCTGACGATCTCCGAGGGGAAGGTCGTTTACGAGGCCAGCACGGCCACACCAACACCGATCATCGCAATGGCAGAAGAGCATCTCCCCACGTTGTTGCCAAAATCTTACGTGATTAAATCCACTCGGCTCCTGCGCAAAGGCACGTGGCAGCCAGGACGATTTCTGGTACGCAACGGAAAGATCGTAGCGCTCGCCCCGGACAAGAAACTCCCAATCAGCATTCCCGTCTACGACCTTGGCGCGGCACCGGTGACGTCGGGGTTGCTCGTTGCCCATGGAAGCCTTAGTGCCACCGCATCCATTGACGATCGAAGCGAGGCGGACGCATCCAATATTCAGGCTGCTGACGCCTATGATCCAAGCGACCCGCGCGTCACAAAGCTGCTTGAAGCCGGCTTTCTCCGCGTCGCGTTTTCACCCGGTTCCACCAACGTCGTGGCGGGTGCTGTATGCCAAGTGCGAATTGGTGCAGCCAATCCAGTCCGCGGCAATGTGGTTGCCATGAAATTCGTTCTTTCCGCCAAGGCGCGAGACGCGGCACGCTATCCCGGCAGCCTGGCGGGACAGGTCGAGTTGATGCGTGAGGTACTGCAGGCGAAAGGGGTACGGTCCAGGCTATTCGCACCCGTCGCCATCGAGCAGGCGTTACTGGATGAAAGAAAGCAACGCATCAAATCCGTTCTGCGCAAACGGACCACCGCACTGTTCGAAGCCAATTCGTCCGCCGAGATTCGAGCGGCGATTCGACTGGTCGAGCGATTCGAGATTCGTGGCGTGTTGGTAAGTCCCGATGACGTTTCGCCGTTTATCGACGATCTGAAACGGCTCGATATCGGCGTCGTCGCCAGACCGGTTCGCACCGGTGACTACGATCGCTACGTCGATGGTTTGGCCAAAGCGTCTGCCGCCGGTGTGCACATCGCCTTCGGATCGACGGCAAAAGAAGACGGTCGGATGACGGCTGCGTTAGCGGTCAGCGCCGGTATGTCGTACGATGCAGCGCTGAGCGGCCTGACGGCCGGCGGCGCGAAGCTGCTTGGGATGCCAAGTAACAGCTGCGCGCTGGTCGTGGGCGCGCCCGGCGATTTTGTCGTCTGGAGCGGTTCTCCGCTAGACCTTCGTTGCCGCCCAACCAATGTCGTTGTGGATGGCAAGATTGCTTTTGCGACGACAGCACCAGGCGATTCGGAATCCAACCAGACAGAAGCTGCTTCCTTGGGACAGGTCAACAGCGAAGGCCGCTAACATGTTGTATCCGCGAAAGCATGGCACATGAAACGTATCGTCATCACATTCTTGATCACGTTGTTCTGCAGCGGCAGCGTCGCGCCGGCAAACGACGTGCTGCTGAAGGCCACCAAGGCGATCACGCTTGACGGGCCTCCAATTGAGCCGGCGGCAATCCTAGTCCACGATGGCAAGATCAAACAGATCGCGCAAACCATCGATGTGGCCGGCGATGTCAAGGTTGTCGATCTGGGTGAGGCCGTAGTCGTGCCCGGCTTCGTGAATGCCTACAGCCAGCTCGGAATCACGGGTGGCAGCTCAGAATTGACACGGGAAATCACACCCGATTTTGATGTGCAATCGGCTATCGACTGGGAATCGCGCGGGTTCCGTGAAACGCTGGACGCAGGCGTCACGACGGTCGGCATTTCACCCGGCACGGACAATGTCGTCGCGGGAATCTCGTTGGCGGTAAAGACGACCGGTGACGACGTGGATCAGCGTGTCGTCAAACATGATACCGGCCTGGTGATCACGCTGGCCTCCGATCCACGCAGCCGCAACCGCGCACGTTCCCGGCCGGATTCCATCTACGTCCGGCAACCCACCAACCGCATGGGCGTCGTTTGGATGCTTCGCAGTACGCTGCAGGGTGTAGAACGCAAAGCGGATTCGGCTGGTGTGCTGGCGGAAGCCTTGAGTGGGAAACGCCGCATTTATTGTGTGAGTCGCACGCATTTCGACATTGAGACCGTACTGCGCGTGGCCGAGGAGTTTAATTTTTCTCCCGTGATTGTCGGCGGCGAGGAATCGTATCAACTGGCCTCGTTGTTGGCTGAGAAAAAACTGCCGGTCATTCTGGGCCCACTCCGGACGACGTTGTCTGCTGGTGCCGAGGGAACCGAACCTGCATGGAATCGCGCCGGTGTACTGCACCAGGCAGGTGTTGTCATTGCAATGTCCGGTCCAGACTTGCTCGAACAAGCCCGCTTTGCCGTCCGCTTCGGTTTGCCGGAAGATTCTGCGCTACGTGCGATCACGATCGAACCCGCCAAGCTGCTCGGTATCGAAGATCGCGTTGGATCGCTGGCTGTCGGCCGGGATGCTGATCTGGTTGTGCTTAGCGGCGATCCCTTTGAATTCACCACAGACGTTCAAGCCGTCATCGTCGACGGCACGCTCATCGATGAAGAAGATAGAGAAGAATAGGCCTCGAGCGATGATGAATTTGCGACTTGCTTCCCTGGCGATCATGTTGGGCCTGTTGACCACGCCCTTCTCCTCCGCACAACAGCTGGCGATCAAGGCCGGCCGTGTGATCCCAATCGTGGGCGACGTGATCGAAGATGGTATTATTCTGATCCGCGACGGGAAGATCGTCGAAGTTGGCAAGGACTTGGCGATCCCGATCGAGGCCAAGGTGATTGATGCTGCGGGAAAAACCGTATTGCCTGGTTTTGTCGACGTGCACAATCCCAGTGGCATGTCTCAGGCAAACGAACGTAATCAGAACGTACCGTTCTTGTCCGTGATCGACTCGATCGATCCCAGCCGCACGTACTTCGAGGAATCTCGGCGAAATGGTGTAACGACCGTGGCCGTCGTACCCGGCAATAGCACGATGATCGGAGGCCAGGCCGCCGTGATAAAGACTGCTGGTCGCTATGTCGACGACATGATCCTCAAACGACATGCCGGCATCAAGATCTCACTCAGCCCCAGCTCGGGGGCCAGCCGGATGAGCCATCTGGCAAGCCTTCGCAAGGAATTTGAAAAAGCGCAGCGGGCCATCAAAGCGGCCGACGATGCGCCGAAAGACAAAGCCGGCGATGCAGCTTCAAAAGACACAAACAAGCCGGCGGACGCTACGTCAGCTACGGCATCAACCACGACGCCGACCACAACCAGCGCTGACCAACAGTTGTCGGCGATGAAGGCGCTGCTGCGAGGCGAGATGTCGGCCTTCGTCTATTGCGCCAACGCCATGGATGTGATGCAAGCGCTCAGCCTGACGAAACAGTACAAACTCAAAACGACGCTCGTGCTGGGACAGGAATGTTACCGAGCAGCGGACCAGATTGCAGCCAGCAAACTGCCGATCATATTGAGCGATACGTTGGTGTTTTGGAAGACCGACCCGCGCACCGGCGACGATGAGAAGATTGTTCTGCCGAAGATCTACCACGACAAGAAGGTCCCAGTCACGTTCCTGGTCAGCGAGTCCAGCCGCCCGACGCTGGGTAGCCGCTATTTGTGGTACCAGGCGGCGACGGCCGTAAAATATGGCGTGTCCGTTGACGAAGCCCTGAGAGCAATCACCCTCCGGCCTGCTGAGATTCTAGGTGTGGACAAGTTTGTGGGCTCGATCGAACCTGGCAAAGATGCCGACCTGGTGATTCTCAGCGGCGATCCGCTAAAACTGAAGACCTGGGTTGAAACAACCATCGTCGGAGGAAAGATCGTTTACGAACGCGAGAAAGACACAAAACTACGCGGGTTGCTTGCCCCAAAGGCAGAATGACGCGTAAAGGTGGTCGGGAGTCTTTTTGTCCTTTCAGCAAACAAGTGACGGCAACGAATCGAGAACCAGAAGACAAGCATGAATCGTAATCAAGTTTATCCATGGTCGCGGGCTGGACTTTGCTGTCTCGCGATGCTGATTTGGTGGAGCACGGTGCCACGCGTTGGAGCCGCTCCGGTGGAAGCGTACACGGCCAAGAGGATCTGGACCGGCGGTGATCTGATCGTATCTCGCGGCGTATTGTTGGTCAGTGACGGCAAGGTGATCAAAGTTGGACGTCGAGCGGACATTCAGATTCCCACCGATGCCCTGATCCACGATCTTGGTGAAGCGGTAATCATTCCCGGATTGGTGATCGCAGAAACGGGACTTGCCACAGGCAGTCGAGATGGGAACGAAACGATTGCCCCCGCGCAGCTGGCAATTGATGGATTCGATTTCTTTGCCGACTTCGACAATCTGTTGGCCGGCGGTGTGACCACGGTGCAGATCTCGCCGGGCAGCAATCGGCTGGTTCCCGGACAAGGCGCGGTTGTCAAGTTGATGGGAAATTCGATTGACCAGCGGACATTGGCTAGAAGCGAGAGCTTGCGCGTGCTGCTAAGTTCTAGTTCACGCAATCCGCCGACGATTTTCCGGCCGCCCGTCGGTGCCGTTTCAGTCGATCGCCCACTTGATCCTACCCGCCCTCAGCTTGGCCGTAGTCTGGCATCAGCCGTTGCCGGTCTGCGGGCAATGTTCCGTGCGGCGGAGCAGCACGTGCCTGGAGCAACTGAGGATGTTGACGCGGATTTGCTATTGGGAACCATTGCTGACTATCGAGAAAACGAAGGCACTGTCCGCATCACAGCATCGCAGGGCGCCGAGGTTCGTGCCGCCGTCGCTTTGGCTAAAGAGTTTGGTCTAAGAATCCTGTTAGTCGACCCCGTCGACCTGAACTCGTTCGGTAGTCGCCTGGCAGCTCTATCACCGACGGTGCGCGGTGTCATTCTAAACACGACGATTCGGCCGGGTCGTATCGACAGCCCAGCTGTTCCGGACAAGCAACAGCCAGCAGCGCCGTTGCCCTGGGAAAACGCTCGCAAGCTTGTCGATGCCGGGATGAAAGTCGGGCTTCGCGCCGCGTCCGATAGCGACTTGAAGGAGATCTTGTTTCTGGCAGGACTCTTTCAACAGGGTGGGTTATCACAGCACGAGGTGCTGCGAATGTTGACGCAATGGCCCGCCGAAATGCTGGGTGTCGAGGATCGGGTTGGCACCCTGGAAGAAGGGAAAGACGCTGATTTTGTGATCCTGAGCGGCCAGCCGTTTCATACGCGCACCCAAGTTCTGGCAACGTACATCGGCGGCCGGCGCCGGTTTGATCGCACCACTTCCGAGAAAGCAACGTTAGTTCGCGGGGCGGCGGTCTACGATGGAACCGGCCATGTCATTGACGGCGGATCGGTGTTGGTGCATGGCAAGCTAATCCGCGGTGTGGGCAGCGATGTGTCGGCACCGTTGGACGCCGAAGTGCGACACTTTGCTGACGGCGTGATCGTGCCCGGCTTCATCGATCTACATACGGGTCTTGGCATTGGAGGCCCGCTATCCGGCACGATTTCGCTGCAAACCAAACTGGGAGAGCAACTTTACTCCGGCGATCCGGCTGTCGCCGTGGCGCGACAAGGCGGCGTCACCACCGTGCTATTCGGTTCAACAAGCTCGTCGCCGACGCCCCTGGTGGCGTTCAAATTGGGCGAGACACTGCGTGTGCTCAAAGACCCCGCTGCCCTGCGGTTCAAGATCGAAGGCAACTTGACGAGTATCATACCCGCGCTAAAACGGTCGCTTACGCAGGCCAAAGCGTACGTCGATTCTTGGACTCGCTACGAAGAACAGCACAAGGCGTACCAGAAACAGATGAAGGAGTACGAGGCCGCCTTGGCGAAGTATAATGCCGCCAAGAAAGCCGCCGAAGCCAAAGCTGCGGCCGAGGCGGCCAAGAAAGAAAAGGCGGAAAAGGAAAAAGCGGAAAAGGACAAAAAGACGACAAGCAAGGACGGCGAAAAAACAGACGACGCCAAGAAGGCGAGCGCCGCCGCGGGCAGTGAAGACGAGAAGGCCAAAGACGAAAAGACCGAGGAAAAGAAAGCGGAGGAGAAGAAAGCCACGACGGCGGCCGGCGAACTGAAGGAACCAGTCAAACCGAAGGAGCCGACGAAGCCCAAGTCGTCGGCGAGTCTGGAACCGTATCGAGCGCTGTTTGCGGGCGAGATCCCCGCCCTGGTGGAAGCGAACCAAGCCAACGAATTACGCGAAGCAATCAAGCTGTTGCGCGACGAGTTTAAGTTGCGAGTCATCTTTACAGGTGCCGACGACGCGATGCGCGTGGCCGATTTGTTGGCCGAGAAAGAGGTGGGCGTCGCCGTCGGACCAACGCTGGTCAGAACCGTGGATCGAGAATTAGTGAATCTGCCACAGCTGTTGTCAAACCGTCAGATTCCATTCGCCTTTCGGTCTCAGGCTACCACGGGCGTCAAATCGCTTCCCTTGGCCGTTTCCTATTCCGTGCGGAAGGGGCTGGCTGCAAATGACGCCTTGACCGGCCTCTCTTTCGGCGCGGCACGGTTGCTGTCGCTCGAGCAACAGCTCGGTTCGATCGCCGTTGGAAAGGACGCGGATCTGGTTGTGCTGAGCGGTCCACCGTTTGAGTTGTCTAGCCGTGTCCTGGCCGTGATGATTGACGGTCAGTGGGTCTACGAAAAGGAGCAAGATCGGTGATCAATCGACACGGTGCTTTGAAACGGCTCTTGAGCTTGCCCCTGGCGGTACTCTGTGTGCAGCTGGCTGCGGCGGCAGAGTCCACGCCAGGTGAAGCGCCTGCAAAAGAATCGCGGATTGCGATTCGCGCCGGCAAAGTCATTACCTGCGCGGGAGATCCGATCGTGGGCGGCGTGATCCTGGTTGCCGATGGCCGGATCACAGCAATTGGTCCGTCGAGCGAGATTGAGATCCCGGACGATTACACAGTGCTCGATCACAGCGACAAGTTCGCCATGCCCGGGCTAGTCGACGCCCACAGCCACGTTGGCGGATCTCTCGGCGACATCAATGAAATGGTCTATCAAACCAATCCGGAACTACGGGTTTGGGACCAGATCGTCCCCAACAACGACCGTCTGAAAGTGGCAGTCGCCGGCGGTGTAACGACGGTCTGCTACATTCCAGGCAGCGGCACGAACATGGGCGGCTGGGGTGCGCTGATGAAGACCGGGCCTGGCAAATTAAAGGATGTATTGATCCGGGCTCCCGGCGTGCTGAAAATCGCGCAATCAGGCAACCCAGAACGCCGCAACGGCGAAGTTGGTTCGGGACGGATGGGGATGAATCACGTAATCCGCGAACAGTTGCGCGAAGGAATGCTGTATGTGCGCCAATGGGACGACTTTGAAGCCGGCCGGCGCACTCAGGAGCCTCGTCTGAATTTGCGACTGGAATATTTCAAACCACTCTTTCGCCGCGAGATTCCTGTCGTGGTTCACACACAGGCCTATCAAGTCATTCAATCCACGTTGCGGATTCTGCATGACGAAATGAAGCTCAAGGTGGTAATCGACCATGGCACTTTTGATAGTTACAAACTATCGGCAGAGATCATCAAACGTAACATCCCCGTCATGGCCGGCCCCCGTGGATTTCGGCTCGAACCGGAAAATGGACAAATCACCGGCATCGTGGCGGAATTCTATCGACGCGGTGTCGTGAATCTGGGCATTAACACAGACGCCCCCGTGATTCCACAAGAGGAGCTGTTCTTCCAGGCGGCCATGGCCGTTCGTTACGGATGGACTGAGGAAAGAGCGATTCACGGCCTGACAATCGAACCGGCTAAAGCACTCATGATCGATCATCGCGTTGGTTCTCTTGAGAGGGGCAAGGATGCCGACATCCTCATTACAACCGGGTCGATTTTGGATCCACGCAATTACGTCGCGGTCGTTTTGATTGATGGTAAAGTCGCCTACGACGTCGCCACGGACCGCAGAAGGTTTTGACCAACGGCGGCAACGTCCGCTAGAGACAAGCAACACACACGCCGTTTATGATGACAGTCACCGACTTTCAAGTCAGTCGCAGGATGAGACGCACGTGAGTTATCGCATCGCACATTTCTTACTTGGTATTGTTGTCACGCTTGCCGCATCGGTCTTTGCCTGCAGGGTCGTTGCCGCGGGCGAAGCTGTCATTGCGCTGCGCGGAGGCACCATCGAATCGGGCAGCAAGCTTGGACGAATCGACGCCGGTGTGGTCGTGCTGAAGGGCAACAAGATCCATGCCGTGGGCAAGGAAGTCGAAATCCCCGACAACGCTCGAGTCATTGATGTGCGTGGGAAGACGATCTTGCCCGGTATCGTCGATCCCTACCACGTTGTCAGTGTGGGGGCAGGTGGAGCGCCGGCGCCGCGAACCGTTACGATTAACGGCCGCACATTCACGATCCGATCGACCGGCAGTACAACTTCTGTGAAGTTCCTCCGCATCGTCGACAGCTTTTATCCGTTTGGCGCGAAATTCCGACCGCTTGTGCGTTCGGGAATCACGACCGCCAACCTGGTTGCCAGCGGCTATGGCCAGTCCGCGCTGGCTCGCATGAGGATCGACGATCCAGAGGAACTCGTCTCCAACGGCGAAGGGCTGGTGTATGCGTCGGTCAGCAACAATGCCACCAGCCTGGGCCTGCTTCGTAGCGGGTTGGCATCAGCCGCCGCGGGTAGCGCGTCCTCGTCAAGCAGCTCGACGGCAGGCCGTTCGACCAGTCGGACGTCCAGCCGCCTCTCGGCAGTCGAGCAGAGTCTTTGGAAAGATATCGCAGCCGGCCGGCGCCCATTGTTTGTCAACGCAAGCAATTCCGCGACGATCTTGCATGTGTTAAAGTTATTGAAGGCGCATGAGCAAGTAAAACTCGTGCTGATTGCCAACGGGCCAAATGTATATGAGACGTTGGACCAACTGAAAGGGCGTCGTGTGTCGTTGATCCTGTCGCCGACAATTGACACCGCGCCTAACTCGCGAGACCGCATCTGCGTGCCTCGTTTGCTGCACGAGGCCAAAGTCGAATTTGCTATATCGCTGTCCATCAGCCAATCGTCGCTCAGCAGTTCCCAAGATGCGCCGTTGGTCCCGATTGCATTTTTGACGAAAGCCGGCCTGCCTCGCGATGTCGCGTTCGCGGCGCTCACCTCGGTCCCAGCAAAGTTGCTCGGAGTTCAAGAGACCCATGGGTCGATCGAGCCCAAGAAATTGGCAAATCTGCTCGTCTTCGACGGGGATCCGTTGGCCCCCGCCAGCCGCCTTGAACGAGTGTTTGTGGAAGGCAAGACAGTTTATGAAGATTAACCATACGCACATTACGATTCCACTCGCCGGACTTGTCATGGCAATTGCGACTCACTTCGTGATCGCGCCGCAGGCCTTATCACAACCGCCGGAGCGCCGCGGCGAACGTGGCCGCGCGAGGCCGACCTTGAAGAAGAAGACTGACAGCGAGAAACAGACAACGACTGGCAAGAAGGAAGCCAAACCGATCACTGCCATTGTGGGCGGGGACGTCCATACGGTGACCCGAGAAGTGATCCGCCGTGGCACCGTGTTGGTGCAGGGCGACAAGATCCTTGACGTGGGGCAGGACATCAAAATCCCCAAGGGTGCAACGGTCATCGACGCGGCGGGCAAGCATGTCACGCCAGGGTTCATTGCGATGCAGATGTCACGAGTTGGTATAAGTTCGGCCGCCACCTCGGGCTCTGGACTTGCCGATTCACTAGATCCGTTTGATCGCAACATCAAATACGCGTTGGGCGTTGGTATCACGTCGGGCGCCGTCTCCCTCCGCTCGTCCGGTCGACGTTCCCGCTCCAGAGCAGTTAATGCCAGAGCACCCAATGATCGGTTTTTGGGACTCGAGCCTGAAGAGCTCGTCAATGACGATCCAGAATTCAATCCAGACTTTGGTGACGCAGAAACCGAAGTCTGCCAATGCTGCGGCTTGCCGATCCGGCCGACCGAACCGATCACGCCGTCGACTCCGAGCGCCGTAACGCCCACCAAGTACGCTGTTATCAAGTTGTCCTACGGCGAACTCGATCCAATGTTGGTGACTCAAACGCCGTTCTTCGCATTATCTTCCAGTTCCCTATCTGGATCATTGAACCGCCACACGTGGCGTGCGTCGATCGCCAAGGCTCGTGCGTACCTCAAGTCACAGGCGGAACACGAGGCAGTCGTGAAAGCCGGCAAGAAATCAACGCCACCCAAGAAAACAGTCAGTGACGACTACATTCGCCTGGTCAAACGAGAGACCTATTTGCGCACCGACGCTAATTCAGCGGACGATATCCGCAGCATGATCGCGCTGGCCCGCGAGCTTGACTACAAGTTGATGCTGAGTGGCGTCGCCGAAGGTTGGTTGACGGCCAGCAACCTTGGAGAAGCGGACGTCCCCGTGATCATAACGCCGCGCAATCGACGTTCGCCGGCGAGAGGCCGAGAAGACTCGTCTGGCAGTTCGATTGAAACATCCGGCATTCTCGAACGTGCCGGTGTACCATTTGCTGTTGCAGCGCTTTCCAGTTCGATCAGTCTCAACGGTCTCGCCGGACGCGACCTGACGAGCCTTCCGTTGGAGGCCGCCTTCGCCATCCGTGGAGGTTGCAGCGAGGCCACTGCGCTGGCTGCCTTGACCATTGTTCCCGCCCGGTTGCTCGGGTTGCAGGATCGCCTGGGGAGTATCGAAAAGGGAAAAGATGCCGACCTGATCATCCTGGACGGTCCGCCCCTGGACTACCGCAGCTACGTGGAAACTGCGATCGTCAGTGGCAAAGTGCGCTACGATCGCGTCAAAGATCATGTCTACCCGGTCTTCGATCGCGCGACGCTGAAGTAGTTAAGATTGTCCGAGGAATTACTGTCCAATAGTCGCCTTTCGCGGAGCGAAAGACGACTATAAAAGATCGAACACTGCTTACAGGAGTTTGGGAACCAGAAGGGCAACGGGGTACCGTCGCTGGGCTGGTAGGTAACCGGATTCTCAGTCTGCCTCAACGCAAGGCTGCACGCGCGCCTGACCGAAGTGTGTCGTCGAAAGCCAGAACCAACAATGCTTCGCGAAAACACGGTGCCGAGGCTCAAGAATTGGGACTGACGACGGGAGATGATTTTGATGCGGATTTCTTCCACTTCGCATCGTGGATTCTCGCATGACGTTGTTGCCCCGACGAGTCCTTAGCCGCGTCACCTTCACCTTCATCCAATTTCAAGAGCAAAACCGTGGCCGGCGTCCGCAAAGGTGGATCGCGCGGGGTGAAATTCTTTTGATAGAGGACCGCAAGGGACACATGTACGGGATGCGATCCTGCCTTGACTATTTGATTCGTGTAGGCTTCGTCGTCCTTTCATCCGTCGGGGCTCACCCCCGGGCGCAGCGAATGGCCACGGCGGATGAAAGGACGACGGAGCCGGACCAACTCCTAAACGCCCAAA